>Ga0116178_10000004_pt1 | contig 220765 bp, 189 predicted proteins | sample AD_STIC12_MetaG_FD_89880 | JGI IMG/M metagenome (GOLD analysis project Ga0116178, IMG submission 89880) | Active sludge microbial communities of municipal wastewater-treating anaerobic digesters from USA - AD_STIC12_MetaG | ecosystem: Engineered > Bioreactor > Anaerobic > Digestate | place...
CGTGCCGTTGAGCGAGGCGATGACGGGCAGCGCGACGGTCTGCTTCACGAGGCGGACCTGTTCCAGGTACTGGTAGGGGCCGAGGCGGAATTCGGAGGCCTGCGGGAAGTAGGAGAGCGCTTCCGCGTTCCCATGGTCGAGGAGCTCCATGTGGTACACCATGCCCTGCTGCTCGCGCGTGATCTGCTCTTCGAACAGCGAGTGCATCGTGATGGCGGCCGCCCCGGCGTCCTCGAGCCGCTTGACGAGGTCGAGGTGGTCCACCATGGGCGACGCGCCCGGCATCACCGGGTGCGGCAGGGTCAATCCCAGATAGGTCGTCGACAGATCCATTGCGGGTCTCCATCGCCCGGCGCCGCGGGGTGGCGCCGGGCGGGTTGGTCGTGCGGTTCCGGCTAGGGCTTCACCACCGGGAATGTCAGTTTCGCCAGCTGCTCGTAGAGGCTGAAGCGCATGGTGACCTCGCGCTGCGCGCGCTCGGACAGCATCTTGAAGCGGGCCGGGTCCATCTGCTCGACCACGCGGTAGCGGGCCTCGTTCCCGGTGTACTTCGCCAGATCGATCTTCGGCGCGGCCGAGTCCAGGACGAGCGGGCTCTCGCCGGTGGCCATCCGGCGCGGGTCGAAGCGGTAGAGCGGCCAGTAGCCCGAGTCCACCGCCAGCTTCTGCTGGTCGAGGCCCTGCGCCATGTCGTAGCCGTGGGCGATGCAGTGGCTGTACGCAATGATGAGCGAGGGCCCGTCGTAGGCCTCGGCCTCGACGAACGCCTTGACTGTCTGGACGTCCTTGGCACCGAAGGCGACGCGGGCGACGTAGGTGTTGCCGTAGACCATGGCCATCATGCCCAGGTCCTTCTTGCCCGCCGGCTTTCCCGCCATCGCGAAGCGGGCCGAGGCGCCGAGGGGCGTGGCCTTGGACTGCTGGCCGCCGGTGTTCGAGTAGACCTCGGTGTCGAGCACGAGGATGTTGACGTCGCGGCCCATCGCCAGCACGTGGTCGAGGCCGCCGTACCCGATGTCGTACGCCCAGCCGTCGCCGCCGACCACCCAGACGCTCTTGCGCACCAGGTAATCGGCGAGGCGCTCGAGCCAGCGGGCGTCGGCCGAGTCGATGCCCGCGAGCTTCTGCTTCAGGGCTTCGACCCGCGACCGCTGCTCGGCGATGCCCGCCTCGGATCGCTGCTCGGCGGAGAGCAGCGCGTCCACCAGCGCCTCGCCGACCGCGGGGGCGAGACGGCGCAGCATCTCGGCGGCCTGCTCCACGTGCTTGTCGATGGCCAGGCGGAAGCCCAGCCCGAACTCCGCGTTGTCCTCGAAGAGGGAGTTCGACCAGGCTGGCCCCCGGCCGTCCTGGTTCACCGAGAAGGGCGTCGTCGGCAGGTTCCCGCCGTAGATGGACGAGCACCCCGTGGCGTTGGCGATGAGGGCGCGGTCGCCGAAGAGCTGGGTCAGGAGCTTCACGTACGGCGTTTCGCCGCAGCCCACGCACGCGCCCGAGTACTCGAAGAGCGGCTGGAGGAACTGCACGCCCTTCACGTCAGGCTTCACCTTCGTGCGATCGACCTCGGGGAGGCCGAGGAAGAACGCGTAGTTCTCCCGCTCGGCGTCCCGCAGCGGGCGCTGGGGGTGCATGTCGAGCGACTTGTGCTTCGGGTTGGTCTTGTCCTTCGCCGGGCAGACGACCACGCACAGCGTGCAGCCGGTGCAGTCCTCGGGGGCCACCTGGACCGTGTATTTCAGGCCCTTGAACTCGCCGCCCTTGAAGTCGACGGCCTTGAACGTGGCCGGCGCGCCATCGAGCAGGGCCGGGTCGTACACCTTGATGCGGATGGCCGCGTGCGGGCAGACCATCGCGCACTTGTTGCACTGGATGCAGAGGGCCTCGTCCCAGACGGGGATGTCCTGCGCGATGTTCCGCTTCTCCCACTGGGTCGTTGCGGTCGGCCAGGTGCCGTCCACGGGAAAGGCGCTGACCGGAAGCAGGTCGCCTTTGTTGGCCATCATGAGGGCCGTGACGCGCTTGACGAAATCCGGCGCGGGGTCGGGGACGATGGGCGGCAGGGTCCGCGTCGCCGTCGGCGACGCCGGGACCGTCACCCGGTGCAGGTTGGCGAGCGCCTGGTCCACGGCGGCGAAGTTCTTCCGCACGACGTCCGGGCCGCGTTTGCCGTACGTCTTCTCGATCGCCCCCTTGATCTGGGCGATGGCCTCCTCGCGCGGGAGCACGCCCGAGATCGCGAAGAAGCACGTTTGCATCACCGTGTTGATCCGCGTGCCCATGCCGGTCTCGCGCGCGACGGCGAAGGCGTCGATCACGTAGAAGTCCAGCCGCTTCTCGATGATCTGCTCCTGCACCTCGCGGGCCAGGGCGTCCCAGGTCTCCTGCGGCGGGAACGGGCTGTTCAGCAGGAACACGCCGCCGGGCTTGGCGTAGCCGAGGACGTCGTACTTGTCCATGAACTCGTACTGGTGGCAGGCGACGAACCCGGCCTGCTTCACCAGGTACGACGATCGGATCTGGCGCGGGCCGAACCGCAGGTGCGAGATCGTGATCGCCCCGGCCTTCTTCGAGTCGTAGACGAAGTAGCCCTGCGCGTAGTTGTTCGTTTCCTCGCCGATGATCTTGATGGAGTTCTTGTTCGCGCCCACCGTGCCGTCGGACCCAAGCCCGAAGAACACGGAGCGGCGCACATCGTCCGGCTCGATGTCGAGATCGGCGTCGTACGGCAGCGACAGGTGGGTCACGTCGTCCATGATGCCGACGGTGAAGTGCGTCTTCGGCGCCGGCGCAGCCAGCTCGTCGAACACCGCCTTCACCATCGCCGGCGTGAACTCCTTCGACGACAGCCCGTAGCGCCCGCCGATGATCTTCGGCTCCGCCGCCAGCGGCAGCCGGCCCGCGTCCCGGGCCTCCCGGACCGCGGCGACGACGTCGAGGTAGAGCGGCTCCCCGATCGCCCCCGGCTCCTTGGTCCGATCCAGCACCGCGATGCGCGTGACGGTCGGCGGGAGGGCCTTCACGAACTGCTCGACGGGGAACGGCCGGTAGAGCCGCACCTTGACAACGCCCACTTTCTCGCCCTGGTCTGCCAGCCATTCGACCGCTTCGTGCGTGACCTCCGCGCCGGTGCCCATCACGACGATGACGCGCTCCGCCTCGGGGTGCCCCGCGTAGTCCATGAGGTGGTACTCGCGGCCCGTGATCTCCTGGAAGCGCGCCATGGCCGCCTCGACGTGCGACGGGCACGCCTGGTAGAAGCGGTTGCAGGCCTCGCGGGCCTGGAAGAAGGCATCCGGGTTCTGGGCGGTCCCGCGCAGGAGCGGGCGGTCCGGCGTCAGCGCGCGGCTCCGGTGCTGCGCGATCAGATCGAACGGCAGCAGCGCCCGCAGCTCGTCGTCGGAGAGATAGACGATCTTCGACACCTCGTGCGACGTCCGGAACCCGTCGAAGAAGTGCAGAAACGGGACCCGCGCGCGCAGCGTCGCCAGCTGGCCGATCGCCGCGAAGTCGTGGGCCTCCTGCACCGAGCCCGAGGCCAGGAGCGCGAACCCGGTCTGGCGGCAGGCCATGACGTCGGAGTGGTCGCCAAAGATCGACAGGGCGTGCGTGGCGACGGTCCGGGCCGACACGTGCATGCACAGCGATGTCAGCTCGCCGGCGATCTTATACATGTTCGGGATCATCAGCAGCAGGCCCTGCGACGCCGTGAAGGTCGTCGTCAGCGCGCCGGCCTGGAGCGCCCCGTGCACGGCGCCCGACGCCCCGCCCTCGGACTGGAGCTCGGAGACCTGGGGGACGGTGCCCCAGATGTTCTTCTTGCCCTTGGCCGACCATTCGTCCGCCCACTCGCCCATGTTCGAGGACGGCGTGATCGGGTAGATCGCGATGACCTCGTTTGTGCGGTGCGCGACGGAGGCGACCGCCTCGTTGCCGTCGATGGTGATGTACGACCGTGTCATCTGTATGCCTTCTCCGTGTGAGAACCAGGCAGGTCCCTGGACATCCCTGCCGTGCGCGCCTGGGCGGGCTTGTTCCGACCCCCCCGGCACCCGGCCGCGCGAGCCCCCGTGCCGCAGCGGCGGGCAGCCGCCGCGGATCCGCCGGTATCCCGGCACGATCGGCTGGAAGACCAAACGTCCGCCGGTCTCCCGCCCGCCTCGGACGACGAACGGACCCGCCAGGGGGCGAGGCGGACGCCGGACGGCCGGACTCCGGCCTCTCAAACGCGCGCTCCGGCCGAACCGAGGGGAGCGTCCCCTGCGGGCCGGGGCGCGCCGGTGGACACACGACAGTACTACGCCGCGCCGCGTTTGTGAAGGGGAATGGCGCGGTGCGCCAGCCGGGGCAAGGCGCGCTATGGAATCGTCATGCCGTGCAGCAAGTCCGCGCACACGCGCTCGAGAGACCCGGCGCCGTGCGCGGGCAGGTTCACGTGGAGCGCCCGGCGGCCTGCCGCATCCAGGGACGCGAAGTCGCCGACCGCCTGGGCTCGCTCGAGGACGCCGAAACTGAACGCCTCGCCGGGTACCGTGATGTCAGCGGCGGGCTCGGCCGTGATGACGAGATAGACTCCCGTGTTGGGCCCGCCCTTGTGCAGCTGCCCGGTTGAATGGAGGTAACGCGGTCCGTACCCGAACGTCGTCGCGCATCTGGTCTCGGCCCGAACCGCCTCCCGGAGCCGCTCGAGCGGCTCGAGCCACTGCGGGTCGGGGCCAAGGTAGGCCAGGATGGCGAAGTAGTCCCCCGTCCGCAGCAGCGACAGGAAGGCGTCGGCCGGCCGGTTCCCGAGCCCGTCGCAGGCGGCTTTCGACAGCCGGGCGCTCACCCCGGCGATCACCGCCGCCCGGGCCGGGTGCGTCAGGGGCTGCCCCGCCCGGTGCGCGTCCAGCAGGCGTCCCGTGGCGTCCTTCGCCTGCTGCACGTTGGGCTCGTCGAACGGATTCACGCCCACAAGCGCGCCCGCCATCGCCGTGGCGAGCTCCCAGCGCACGAATTCCGCGCCGACGGCCGCCGGCTCGACCAGCTCGATCTGCACGAGCGGCGTACCGTCCGCGGCGATCTCGCGCAACCGGTCGCGCGCGGCCGCGTCCGGCCGGCGCTCGTGGCCGAGGTGAACCATCACGCGGTCGGACCCGTAGGCGCGTGGAGCTCCGAGCCGCTCCCCGACAACCGGGATGAGGCCGCGCCCCTGCTTCCCTGTGCTCTCCGCGACCAGTTGGTCCGCCCAGAGGCCGATGGCGGAGAGGTCGTCGGGCGCCACCAGCGTCAGCTTGTCCCGGCCGCTCAGCGCGCCGGCGGCCATCACGGCGGCGAGCCGCGCGGCCGGGTTGGCCGTCAGCGGCCGGTGCGGCCCGCACAGCCAGAGCATTGCGCGAGCCCAATCGACGATGGCGGCAGGGGAGTGGCCCATCAGCGCGGCCGGCACGAGCCCGAAGAACGACAGCGCGGAATACCGCCCGCCGATGTCCGAAGGGTTCAGGAAGAGGTCCCGGAAACCCTCGGCGACGGCGCGGCGGTGCAGGGCCGTGCCTTCGTCGGTGATGGCGACGAAATGGTCGGACCAGCGCGCGAGGCCGAGGGCCTCGAGGCGTCCGCGGAAGTGCGCCGCCATCGAGTTTGGCTCGATCGTGCCGCCGGACTTGCTCGCGAGCAGGAAGAGCGTGCGAGGCAGATCGATGGCGGCGTCGACGGCCGCGACGCTCGCCGGGTCCGTCGAATCGAGCATCCGAAACGCCGGCCAGCCGGGCCGCACACCCATCACGGCGCGAATGACCTCCGGCGCGAGGCTGGACCCGCCCATGCCGAGCAGCACCACGTGCGTCGTTCCCCTGGCGCGGACATCCTCGGCGAACCGCTCCAGCCGCGGCACGAGGGGGAGGATCCAGTCCGGGGCGTCGAGCCAGCCGAGGCGGCCCGCGATGGTCGCCTGCACGGCCGGATCGTCGGACCACAAGGCGGTCCGCTTGGCGTAAAGGCCCTCGACCATCCGGGTGCGGTCCATCTCGATGAGGCGCTCGTCCACGCAGGCGGCCATCGTGCCGGGCCAGACGGCGAGACGGCCATCGAGGCGGCTGGCGAACTCGGACACGCGCGGTGACGGCATGGAGTCCTGGGAAGTAGCCATGTCTCATAGGATAGCGGAGCCGGGCCGCGCGATCACCTGCTCGCCCGCGCGGCCGCTGCGCCGGCGTCCGCCCCGGGCGCAGTAAGCGTGGTATCATAGCTGTACCGGTTGGTTCCTGTGGCTGACGGAGACGGAGTGGGAGTGATGTCCGAGAGCTACCGCGACGCGCTCGTGCGCAAGAAGGCCGAAATCCTGGCGGCCGGCGTCCGTCCGCTGGCGGCGGCCATGGAGGGCAGTTCGCGCCAGGGCGATCTGGCCGACCAGGCGGACGGCAACAACGAAGTTCACATCCAGCTCAAGCTGAAGCAGACGGACGCGAAGATCCTGCAGGCGATCGAAGAGGCGCTCGTGCGGCTCGACAAGGGCACCTACGGGACGTGCCGGGACTGCGGCGAGCCGATCTCGCTGGCGCGCCTGAACGCGATCCCGTGGACGCGGGTGTGCATCACCTGCAAAGAGAAGCAAAGCACGTGAAGCCCGCGGACCGCCTGGCGCTGCTCCAGGGCCTGTACCGGGATAAAGTGGCGCTTCGCCGGCGCCATGAGGCCGGCGCGGCGCTTGTCGCCTCCTACGACGCGAACAACGCCTACCAGTTCGCCATCGCACGCGAAGAGGCCCACCTCGACTGGCTGCGCCGCGCCATCACGGCCATGGGCGGGGTTCCCGACGACTCGGCGGACCCGCCGCCGCTGCCGGTTCCGCGCGGCCGCGCCGACGCCGTTCGGACCGTCGCCGGCGACGACGCCAGGCTGGCGGCCGAATTCGAGTCCCGCTGGCGCGACAGGGTGGCCGCCTGCAGCCAGGCGCGGGACCGGAAAATGCTGGAACTCCTGCTGGGCGAGGCGCTCGAACACCAGCGGTTCTTCGCCCAGGCCGCATCCGGAGACACCGACCTGCTCGGGAGGCGGCCCGTCGGGGCCGGCACCCCGGGCGACGTGCTCGCGGCTCGCTGGGTTGGGTGACTCGGATGCCCGTCCACGCCGCGGTCGCCCTGGGAAGCAACCTCGGCGATCGGCTCGCGGCGCTGGACGGGGCCTCCCGCGCGCTGGCGCGCCTCCTTGACGGCGTCGTCATTTCCCGTTTCATCGAGACCGCCGCGGAAGGCGTCGGCGAGCAGCCGCCGTTTCTCAACGGCGCCGCAGTCGGCCTCTGGGGGGGCGGTGCGCGCGCGCTGCTCGAGGCGCTCTTGGCCATCGAGCGGGACGCCGGCCGCGAGCGGCCCTACTCGGGCGCGCCCCGCATTCTCGACCTGGACTTGATCCTCTTCGGCTCGGCGGTGATCGACGAGCCCGGCCTCGCGGTTCCGCATCCCCGCTTTCGCGAGCGCGGCTTCGTGCTCGGTCCGCTGTCCGAGATCGCGCCGAACCTCGTCGATCCCGTCACGGGGGCGACCGTGGCCGCCCTCCACCGCGCGTGGCTCGCGCAATCGGCTCGGAGAGGCGGGCCTGACCCGCTGCCAGGGCCGGCGATCCGCCTGCCTGGCTCCGGCGAGCCGGCGCTTTCGGCGCGAATGACCGTCTGTGAACCGCGGCCCCCGGCTGGCGGGGGGCGCATATCGGAGGCGTAGACAGCAGCGATGGCCCGAGGATTCGACAGCAAGTCGGTGGAGTACCAGCAGGAGGAGGCGCAGCGCAGCCGCGAGCGGATGCGCGAGCGCGAACTGACGAGGGAGGAAGTGGCGAGGGTCCAGCGCTGCCGGACGCTCGAGCTGGCGCACGCCCGCGCGGCAGCCGATCTTGGAAGAGCCGCCGCGCCCGCGCAGCGCGAGATGCTGCAACAGGCGCTGGCGGCCCTCGAGTCGGAGCTGGCGTCGCTGGCGCGCTAGCTCTTCTTAAACACGGTTTTGCGGGTGGTGTCGCCCATCGGCCCGCCCTTCATCGCCATCACGAGGAGCAGGGTCCCGTCGGCCTCCAGGCTGCGGGTCTCGACCACCTCCATCGAGTTCTGCCCCATGGTGCGGGTGTACTTCGTGACGAGCTTCGAGCCTTCCCAGGCGCTCGTGCTGGTGATCTCGCCGCCGCGACCGCCGGGGTTGACGCTCGGGCTGCCGTCGAGCTTGTAGACGGTCTTCATCACGCCGTTGGGCGTTTCGCGCTCCAGCGTGAGTTCGGTGGCAGTCTGGGTAATGGTCACCGTCTGCGGGCCGGCGGGGCCGCGGCCGCCGCCCATCGGGTCGCTTTTCTCCATGTCCTGGATCCACTTCCCGGAGAAGTTGGCGGGCTGGGCTCCGGCGAGGGCCGGCAGGGCCAGGGCCGCGGCGAGGAGGGCTACGAACACGAACCGTCTTGTCATGGCGGACTCCTTGGTTGTGAGTTACTCGAATCTGAGCGCCTCGATCGGATCGAGCTTGGCGGCCTTGGTGGCCGGATAGAAGCCGAAGAAGATGCCGATGATCGCCGAGAAGCCGAACGACAGCAGGACCGCCTCGCTCGAGATCGTGGTCGGCCAGGTGAGGAACTCGGTCACGCCCCAGGAGATGCCGAACCCGAGCGCGATGCCGATGCTGCCCCCGAACAGGCTGAGCACCACCGCCTCGACGAGGAACTGCGTCAGCACGTCGGATCCGCGCGCGCCGATGGCCATGCGAAGGCCGATCTCGCGGGTGCGCTCGGTCACCGACACGAGCATGATGTTCATGATCCCGATGCCGCCCACGAGGAGCGAGACGCCGGCAATGCCGGCGAGCAGGGCCGTCATCGTCTTCGTGGTCTCCGTGCGCATGGCCGCCATCTCTTCCATCGTCCGGACCATGAAGTCGTCGTTGTTGCCGTCCATGATCTTGTGGCGCGTGCGCAGCAGCTGCGCGATGGCCTCGGCCGTGGCCTTCACCTCGTGCGCCGACGACGCCGAGATGGTCACGTTCTGGATGTGCTGGATGCCCATCAGCTTCTTCTGCGCCGTGGTGTAGGGCACCATCGCCGTGTCGTCCTGGTCTTCGAACCCCGTGCCCGCGCCCTTGCTCGCGAGCACGCCGATCACCTTGAAGGGCTGGTTCTTGATCCGCACGATCTGGCCCGTCGGGTCCGTTTCCTCCCCGAAGAGGTTCGTGGACACGACCGCCCCGAGCACGACGACCTTCGCGGCGGTCGTCACGTCCTGGGGCGTGAAGAACAGGCCGTACTTCATCGGCCAGGAGCGCATGAGGGGCAGGTCGACGTCGGTGCCCTGGATGCGCGTTTGCCAGTTCTGGTGGCCCGCGATGATCTGGTTCCGCGTGCTCACTCCGGCCGCGACGTACTGCGCCGTGGGAATCTGGTTGCGGATGGCCGCCGCGTCCTCGGGCGTGAGGGTGTTCGACGCCCCCGAGCCCTGACGCACGCCCATTGCCATGAAGTTGCCCGCCATCACGTTGATGATGTTCGTGCCGGCGGACCGGATCTGGTCCTCGATCGAGGCCTGCGCGCCCTTGCCCAGCGCGATCATTGCAATCACGGCGGCGACGCCGATGATCATCCCGAGCATGGTGAGCGCCGTCCGCATCTTGTTGCGGTTGAGCGCCTTCAGGGCGACCCGAAGAATCATGAGCAGTCGCATCATGTCCGTTACCCCGCTGCCGCCTGGTTCGTGGTCCCGCCGTTGGATGGATCGAGCGGCGGCAGGGCCGCCATCTCGACCTCGGCCCAGCGGCGCTGCGTGTTGGGCGCGTCGCTGACGATGTGCCCGTCCCGGAACGCGACGGTCCGCGTGCCGTACTGCGCGATGTCGTGCTCGTGCGTGATCAGGAGGATGGTGATCCCCCGTTCGATATTCAGCCGCTGGAACACATCCATCACCTCGACGCTCGTCCGCGTGTCGAGGTTGCCCGTCGGCTCGTCGGCCAGCAGGATCGACGGGTTGTTGATGAGCGCGCGCGCGATCGCCACGCGCTGCTGCTGCCCCCCGGAGAGCTGGTTCGGGTGGTGGTGCGATCGGTCCAGCAGCCCGACAATCTCCAGGGCCGCCCGCGCCCGGGCGTGGCGGTCTGCGCCCCTGATGTGATCGCGGCTGTAGAGCAGCGGCAGCTCGACGTTCTCGATCGCGCTGGTCCGCGACAGCAGGTTGAAGCCCTGGAACACGAACCCGATGCGGTGGTTGCGCACCTTCGCGAGCGCGTCCCTGGACATCATCGAGACGTCCTGTCCGTCGAGCACGTACTGGCCCGACGTGGGACGGTCGAGGCAGCCGAGGATGTGCATGAAGGTCGACTTCCCGGAGCCCGACGGCCCGGTCACCGACAGGAACTCGCCGGCTTCCACATCCAGGTCCACGCCCCGCAGGGCATGGACCTGGATGTCGCCGACGACGTAGGTCTTCCGAAGATTGCGAACCGAGATGACAGGCATGGCGCTACCGGCCTCCGCCGGGCCGCCCGCCGCCACGCCCGCCGGGGCCGCCGGGCATCAGCGGCGAGCGCGTCGCCGCCGCCGCCGCCTGGGCCGGCGTGGTCACGCCCGTGACGACTTCCTGGCCCACGGCCAGTTCGCCCGACAGCAACTCGGTATAGGTGCCATCCGTGATGCCCAGCCGGAGGCGCACGGACTTCAGCTGGTTGTTGGCGTTGAGCCACACCCGCCCCGTCGTCTCGGTCGTCGGCAGCGGGCCAAAGAGCTGGTCGATTGTCTGCGCGCCGGCCTGGTTCAGCGCGGACACTGCGCCGCCGGCTCGCGGAGTCCCGACGCCGGGGAGGCCAGATCCGACCGGCCCGCGCCGCGAATCCGCGGCCGCCGCGGGTCCGCGCGGTTCTGCGGCGTCCTGGCCGCCCGGCCGCCCGCCAGGACCGAACGCCCCGCGGCCGGGGTTCGACGGGTCGAGCCCGCGCTCTCGCATCCGCGCCTCGAACTGCGCGCGCTCCTCGGGCGACATGCTCGCCAGGCGCTCCTGGAACCGGCGCTGTCGCTCTTCGGGGGTGAGGTCCTGGCCGCCGCCGAAACCGCCCCGGGGCCCCATGCCGGCGCCGCGGCCTTCAGCCTGGGGAGGAGGGCCTTCCTGGCGCCCGGCTCCCGCCGACAGAGGCTGGGCGCGGGTCGCCTCAGCTTGCGGAACCGGCGTCGCAGCGGCCGGCTGGGAGCGCCCGGACTCCGGCCCCGCGACCGCCGGCCCGGTGTTGGCCGGCTGGCCGGCGCGACCGCCCTGGCTCTGCGCGCCCTGGCCCTGCGGCGCGCCGCCGGCGAAGCCGGCGCCGTTGCCGCGCCCCCCGCCGGGCCCGCGCTGGAGCTCAGGCGGCACCGGCTGGTTCAACGCGGCGAACGTATCGGCCGTCGGCCGGAAGCGCAGGGCAGCGTTCGGGACGCGAATCACGTCGGTGCGCTTCGCGATCTCGATCGTCACGTTCGCCGTCATGCCGGGCTTCAGTTTCAGGTCGTTGTTCGGCACGTCGATGACCGTGGCGTAGGTCACCACGTTCTGCGTGGTGGTGGGGTTGAGCCGCACCTGCGCGACCGAGCCGGTGAACTCATCGAGGGGGTAGGCGTCCACCCGGAACTTGACCACCTGCCCGGGCCTGATGCGGCCCACGTCCGACTCGTCGACGTTCGCGTTGACCTGCATCTTCGTGAGGTCGGCGGCGATGGTGAACAGCGTCGGCGCGTTCATGCTGGCGGCCACTGTCTGCCCGACGTCCACGCTGCGCGAGATGACGATCCCGTCGATGGGCGCCTCGATGACGGTGTGCTGCAGGTTGACCGTGCTCTGGCTGAGCGAGGCCTTCGCCTGCGTCACCGACGCTTCCTGCGACTTGATCTGCACCTCGATCGTCCGGACCGACAGCTGGGCGGCCTCCAGCTCCTGCGGCGCCAGGAGTTGGCGCGCCGCCAGGCTCTCGCTCCGCTTCAGTTTCGTCCGGGCGTCCTCGAGCGAGACCCTCAGCCTGTCGAGCTCGGCCTCGGACTTGACCAGGTTGGCCTTGGCCTGCTCGATCTGCGTCTCGATCAGGGACGGGTCCAGGATCGCCACGATCTGGCCCTTCTTCACGATCGAGTTGTAGTCGGCGTAGAGGGCCTTGATGTTGCCGGACACCTGCGAGCCGACCTGCACCGTCGTGACCGCTTGCAGCGTGCCGGTCGCGCCGACGGACTCGATGACCTCGCCCCTGGTCACCGGCAGGCTCGAGACCTTCACCTGCTCACCGGTGCCGCGGTACCGGTAGTAGGCGCCAACGGAACCTGCGATGACGCCGAGGACGATGATCGTGATGATGAGTTTCTTCATGTTGACTTCACCCGAACCAGGTTGGCGGATCCCAGTCGGCAGCCAGCCGCGTCGGCGGGCGGCCGGGCCGCGCTAGTTGCCGGCCGATTGCTGCACGCGCTCGAACGCCACGAGCGCCTTTTGATAGTCGAGCAGAGCGCGGAGCTCCGTGTTCTGCGCGTCGAGCAGGTCGCGCTGCGCCTGCACCACGAAGAAGTTCGTGGACAGCCCCACCTCGAACTTGCTCTGGACGGCCTCGAGCTGCTTCTCCGACAGCTGTCTCGCCGCGCGCGAAGCATCCAGGCGGCGCAGCGTGCTCTCGACCTGCAGCGCGGCGTTCGTCACTTCGGTCGCCACCGTCAGCTCCAGGGCGCGGATCTGCGCCTGGGCCTGCTGGTACTGCACCTTCGCCCTCGCGTAGGCCGCGTCCTGCGCGCTTCGCCCGATGGGGTAGGAGAGCGTGACGCCGAGCGTCCAGTTGGGATAGTCGACCTTCCGCATCATGCGGAACGCGTCGCTCCAGCCGCCGGGGATTTCGCCAATCACCACGCCTCCCTCGCGGATGAACGTGTTGCCGCCCAGGCCGCGGGTGCCGTAGGTCGCGGTCAGATCCAGGGCCGGCATCATCTGGTTCCGCAGGTACTGGATCTGGATGTCGTTGCTGGCCAGGTTCTTCCTCGCCGTCACCAGGTCCGTCCGCTCGCTGAGCGCCCGGGTGACGGCCGCGTCCAGGTTGACGGCCTCGGCCGGCACGTCCACCACGTCGATGGGGTCCACCGTGGCCGTCCACAGCGGGTCCTTCGTGTCGCCGACGATCAGGCGCTTCAGCGTCAACTCGGCCGTCCGCCTCGCGGCCTCGGCCGCCGTGAGCGTCTGTCGCCGCGTGGCCGCCTCGGCCTGGGCCGAGACGATGTCGAGCGGCGCGAGCGTGCCGACCTCGACGCGGACCCGGTTGTCCTCCACCAGCTTCTCGGCGAGGGCCAGCGACTGCTTCGCCGCCTCGATCGCGCGGATCGAGTAGAGCAGGTCCCAGTAGGCGTTCTTGGTTGTTGCCGTCGTGTTGATGATCCGCTGGCGGAGCGTGACGTCGCTGATCTCGCGCGCGATGGCCCCCGTTCGCAGGTTCTGCCGGTTCGCGTCGATGCGGAAGTTCCGCAGCAGCGGCTGCGTGAGCGTCGCCGACACCTGGGACACGTACTGCGGGTTGAGCAGCGAGAACGTGCTGGTCGTGTTCGTGCGCGAGTTGTTGAAGGACGCCGTGAGCGTGCCCCCCGTCTTCGAGATCGCCTGCGAGACGTTCGCGTTGAAGTTCTGCACTTCGTTGGTCACGCGGGTGCCGCCGTTCAGCAGGCTCGTCGGCAGCGGCATGTTCGACGTCATGTTGACGGTCGACCCCACGGTCGGCCTGTAGGCGCCCCGGACCTGCGCAATCGCCAGGTCCTGCAGCTGCGGATTCAGCCGCTCGACCGACAGCTCGATGTTGTTCTCGAGAGCCATCGCGACGGCCTGGGCCACCGTCAGCTTCACGACCGGACGCGACGCGGCCTGCTCCTCGAGCGAGCGCTGCGGCGTGCCGGCGGGACCCGGCTGCGCCTTGGCCTGCTCGTACCTCTCGCGCGCGTACGTTACCAGTTCGCTGACCCGCGCCGCGTCGGCCGACGACGGCGGGGCCGCCTGCGCGAACGCCGGCAGCGCCGGAGCGAGGGCGAAGACCGCCGCCAGTCCGATCACGAGTCCAGACGTCGAAATCCTGTTCACGGAATCCCTCCCGGGTGACGGAACCAACCTGTCGCGGGTCACTTCTCTGGCTGAGGCGGGCGGCGGGTCTGCCGGCGCTCCTGCTCGCGCTTCGCGTGCAGGGCGTTCATCTTCGCGCGCTGCTCGGGCGTGAGAACCTGATGCATCCGGTAGAGCATCAAGGTGCGCGCTTTGGTCAGGTCCGACCTGGCCTGCTCGACCTGGTCCACCAGCCGCATGACGTCCGCCTCGGGAGCGCTCCCCTCGGCAATGATGCCGGAGAGCCTGGACTCCAGCCGGTCCAGCGCGTCCTTGCCGGCGACCAGCGTGGGCAGCAGCCGCTGGTACACGTCCTCGATCCGGGCGGTCTGGTCCGGCGTCAGGGCGAGCTCCGCCTTGAACCTGTCGGACTGCCACCACTTGAACCCCTGCGCGCCCGCGGCGGCAGGGGCGAGCAGCAGGACGAGGCCCATCCACGCCAGACGATTGCCGATGCACATGGCGGTCTTCTACCTCCGCTTCGCCCCTAGACTACGACTCGGCGGGACGGGTCGTTTACCGGGCGGCGGAGGAGGCGGCAGCGAAAACGGCAAGCTTGAGAATGGCGGCGCCGACGATGTTGTCCGGCGTCGAGGCGCCAGCCGTCAGGCCTACGTGGATGGGGCCGGCAGGCGGCAGCCAGCCGCGCGCCCGGACCTCCTCCCGCTCTCCCACCGGCCTGTGCCGGATGGCGTCCGGCGACTCGAGGCACTCGTCGTCGGCGACGTGGAAGGTGGGCACGCGGCCGGCGCACAAACGGGCCAGATTCAGCGTGTTGCTGCTGTTGTAGCCCCCGATGACCACCATGAGATCGATCGGGCGGTCTCGCAGCAGCGACAGCACGGCATCCTGCCGATCCTGGGTGGCGCTGCAGATGGTGTCGAACGCCCGGTAATGGCCCGCGAGATCGCCGAGCCCGTACCGATCCGCCATGGCGGCCCGGAACATCTCGCCGACGGCCAGCGACTCCGATTTCAGCATCGTCGTCTGGTTGGCGAGGCCGACGCGCGCCAGGTCCCGGTCCGGGTCGAAGCCGTCCGAGTAGGCACCCGCGAAGCGAGCCAGGAACGCCGCCCGATCGCCTCCCTCACGGATGTAGCGGCAGACCTCGGCGGCCTCGGCGCGGTCGAGAACGACCAGGAACGGGCCCCGGGGGGGCTTCAGCGCCTGAGAGGCCGTCGCCTGGGTTTCCTCGTGGCGCACCTTGCCGTGGATGACGGACGTGAACCCGTCCTCGGCGTAGCGGCGGACGGCCTTCCACACGTTCAGGACGGACCCGCAGGTCGTGTCGACGAGCGTGCAGCCCTGCCGATCCAGCCGCGTCAGCATCGACACGGTCACGCCGAACGCGGGCAGGATGACCACATCGTCGGAGCGGAGCGCCTCGATTGTCTCCCCGGGATCGTCCAGGAACCGCACGCCGCTCGCCCGCAGCTTCCCGTTGACGTGCGGGTTGTGGATGATCTCGCCGGTCAGGAAGACCCGCCGATCGGGAAACCGCCGGCGCGTCTGGTAGGCATAGTCCACCGCCCGGTCGACGCCGTAGCAGAACCCGAACTCCCGGGCGAGGTGCACCGTGAGGCGGCCGGCCTGATGGGTGTAGTCGGCCGCCTTCACCTGCTCGACGAGCGCGCTGCGGTAATCCTCGGCGAGTTCCGAGGCGACGGCCGGCCCGAGGTCGAGGCCCTTCCGGAAGACGACCGAGGGCATCGGGCTAGTGGATCCCCGAACTGGCCTGGAGGGCTGCGGGGTCTACGCCCAGGCGTCGGATGGCGGCCTCCCACATCTCGGCCGGTTTCGTGTCGAAGACGAGTTCGGTCGGCACGTCGCTGATGAGCCAGGACGATTCGGCCAACTCGCGGTCCAGCTGGCCGGCGCCCCAGCCGGCGTAGCCCATCAGGAGCCGGGCCTTCTCGACGTGCGGGCCTTCGACAAGCGTCCGCAGCAAAGACGCCGAGGACGAGACATACACGCCGGGGCTGACCTCGTAGGCGTCTTCGCCGAGCGGCTCTTCCGGGAGCAGCAGCGCGCCGCGCTGGGGCTCGACGGGCCCGCCGGTCCACAGCTCGAGGCCGCTGTCGCCGGCGAGCGGAGGCGAGAACTCGATGACGCCCGCGGCCAGCCGGCCCGTCGGGCGATTCAGGATGAACCCCCAGGCGCCATCCTGGCTGTACTCGCACAGCAGGATGACGGTGCGGCGGAAATTGGGGTCCGCGAGCTGAGGCATGGCGACCAGCAGCGCTGGCGCCAGCGTGGGCCGTGCAGGCTCGTCGTCTTCCATTTCCATCCGATGATACGACAGAACCAGCCCGACGTGCCGCGCCCGGCCTCCCCCTCAGACGTCGGTGGGGGAGAAGCCGTCCGACGAGGGGGCCCGCAAGTAGGCGTCGATGGCGCGCGCGGCGCGCCGGCCGGCGCCCATGGCCGAGATGACCGTCGCGCCGCCGGTCACGATGTCGCCGCCGGCGAACACGCCGGCCTTCTGCGTCGCCCCGGTGCCCTCGTCCGCGATGATGTTGCCCCACTTGTTCACCGGGAGATCGGGCGTCGTGTTTCGGATGAGCGGGTTCGCCCCCTGTCCGATCGCGAACACCACGATGTCCACGTCGAGATCGAATTCGGACCCGGCTTGGGGGACAGGGCTGCGACGCCCCGAGGCGTCGGGCTCGCCGAGCTCCATGCGGATGCACCGCACGGCCCGCACCCGCGCCCGCTCGTCGGCGAGAATCGCCGTTGGCGCCGCCAGCATGATGATCTCGACCCCTTCTTCCTCGGCGTGCTCGATTTCCTCCGCTCGGGCCGGCATCTCCTTCCGCGTGCGCCGGTAGATCAAGTAAGCGTGCTCGGCTCCCAGGCGGAGCGACGTGCGCACCGCGTCCATGGCCGTGTTGCCGCCGCCGATGACGGCCACACGCCTGCCGCGGATCGCCGGCGTGTCGGTGGCGGGGAACAGGTACGCCTTCATCAGGTTCGAGCGCGTCAGGTACTCGTTGGCCGAGTACACGCCGATCAGGTTGATGCCTGGGATCCGCGGGAAGGACGGCAGGCCGGCTCCCGTCCCGATGAAGACGGCCTCGAAGCCGAGCTCCGTGAACAGCTCGTCCACCGTGAACGTCTGGCCGATCACATGGTTCGTCCTGATCTCCACCCCGAGGCGCCGGAGACCGTCGATCTCCCGCTCGACGATCGACTTGGGCAGGCGGAACTCGGGAATGCCGTACACCAGCACGCCGCCCGCCTTGTGGAGGGCCTCGAAGATGGTCACCTGGTGCCCGAGCTTCGCCAGGTCCGCCGCGACCGTCAGGCCGGCCGGCCCCGATCCGACGACCGCCACGCGGTGGCCGGTGGGCGGCTGCGGCGGGGTGTCATCGGTGAACTTCACGAGGTTCGCGTAGTCCGCCACGAAGCGCTCGAGGCGCCCGATCGCCACGGGCTCGAACTTCACGCCCAGGGTGCAGCGCGCCTCGCACTGCTCTTCCTGCGGGCACACCCGGCCGCAGACGGCGGGCAGCACGTTGCGATCCATCAGCGTGCGGAACGCTCCTTCGAAGTCGCGCTCCGCGACCTGCCTGATGAACTCCGGGATGTCGATCTCGACCGGGCAGCCGGCGATGCACGGCTCGTTCTTGCACTGGATGCACCGCTGCGCTTCGAGGACCGCCAGATCCACCGGATAGCCGAGGGCCACCTCCTCGAAATTGCGCGCGCGCTCCACCGGGTCCTGGAGCGGCATCGGGTTCTTGGTCTTCTGCAGGATCTTCTTGGCCATCGCTCGGCCTCCGGGCCGTGCCTCCGTGTCAGGCGGGCTCGCCGGCCGCCAGGCGCTCGCGCTCGTAAAGGAGGAGCGATGCCGCTTCGTCCTCCCGATACGCACCCAGCCGCGCCGAGAGCTCCTCGAAGTCCACCTGGTGCCCGTCGAACTCGGGACCGTCCACGCAGACGTACTTCTGTTCCCCGCCCACCGAGACCCGGCAGCCGCCGCACATGCCTGTGCCGTCCAGCATGATGGGGTTCAGGCTCACGGTGGTGCGCAGGCCGAGAGGCCGCGTGACCTCCACGACCGCCCGCATCATCGGCAGCGGGCCGACCGCCACGACCTCGTCGAAGACCTCTCCTTCCGCGAGGAGCGCCTGGAGCGCGTCGGTCACCAGCCCCTTCGTGCCGTGCGAACCGTCGTCGGTGGTGACCACGACCCGGTCCGCGACCTCGCGCAGCTCGCGCTCGAGGATTACCAGGTCCTTCGTGCGGCCCCCGATGATTGCCACGACACGGCCGTGCAGCGCCTTGAAGCCGCACGCGATCGGGTAGACGACTGCCGCGCCGATGCCGCCGCCCACGCAGCACACGCGGCGGCCGGGATGCAGATCGGTCGGACGGCCGAGCGGGCCAGCGACGTCGAGGACCTCGTCGCCCGCGTCCATCGCGTTCAGCTGGCGCGTGGACTTCCCGACGCCCTGCACGATGACCGACACCGCGCCGCGCGCCCTGTCCACGTCGGCAATCGTCAGGGGAATCCGCTCGCCCCCTTCGGCCGTGCGCAGGATGACGAACTGCCCCGGCTTGCGCTTGCGCGCGATGTGCGGGCTTTCAATCCAGAAGCGGACGACGTCGGGTGCGAGGATCTCCTTGCTCAGGATGCGAGGCATGGGCACGCTCCGGGTGCTTCGGACGCCGGGCGGGACAGCGGCCCGCCGCTTCGAGGCGCGGAGACGAACTCAGGCCCGCGCTTCCAAAACGGTAGCACGGAAGCAGGGGGCCCGTCACGGCCGCGCCTGCGGTAGCATGGCCGCGTCATCATGCCTCCTGTGCGCCATCGGCTCCGATCGGCCGCCGCCTACGCTCTCTGCTGCGCCTGTGTGGCCGTCGCCGGGCCCCCGGCGCTTCTCGCGTCGCGCCTCACCCGCAGGCCGGGCCCGGTGCTGGCCGTCGGACGATTCGCCGCGGCGTGGCTGCGGCGGCTGCTGGGGATCCGGCTGCGGGTTGAGGGTCTCGAGCGCGTGGTCGCCGAGCGTCCCTCGGTTTACGCCATCAACCATCGAAGCAACGTCGACGTCGTGGCCTTCGAGGCGCTCTACCCGAAATGCCCTCGGCTGCGGGGCATCTACAAGTCGGAACTGGGGCGGATCCCCCTGCTGGGTCCGGCGCTGCGCATGGCCGGCTTCGTGCCCGTCGAACGTACCGACCGGGTCAGGGCGCTCGAAGCTGTGGACGATGCGGCGCGTCGCTTGACAGCGGGGGACTCGATCCTGGTTGCGCCCGAGGGCACGCGCGCGCCAGCCAGCCAGCTCCTGCCGCTGAAGAAGGGCGCGTTCGTGATGGCCATCAAGGCGCAGGCCCCGGTCGTCCCCGTCGCCGTGTTCGGAGCCGCCGACGTGATGCCGAGGGGGCGCTGGTGGGCCGCTCCAGGCCTGGTCCGCGTCGTGGTGGGAGAGCCGCTCCCGACGGCGGGCCTCTCGCTGGAGGACAGGGACAGCCTCGCCGCCGCATTCCGCGTCAGCCTGGAACGGCTGCTGCGAACCTGACAGAGGCCTCACCGGTTCCAGAAATTGTCGTCGTCGGGATCGCCCGTGGCCGGCCGAGGGCTGTCGGCCAGGAACACCAGCGACTGGTGGCTGGGAATCTCGAACCGCCTGCGGCAGGTCTGGCAGGCGAGGACGTCGTCGAGCCTGACCATGTAGCTGCGGAGCTTCGGGAAGAGCGCGCGATCCCGCTCGTCCGCTCCGGCGGGCAGCCGGTCCTTCTTCACTCGGGTCACCCAGCGCACCTGGTAGTCGTGGCGGCGCTTGCAGTGAGGACAGGCGTAGGCTGCGAGTCTCGTGCCCGGCGTTTCGTGGTAGAAGTCCCGCTCCTGGAGCGCCATGCGCCTATCATAGCAGCGTGGCCGGCGGGAGCCTGCGACGAGGGCCCAGCCCGGGCGGCGGCGGGGTGCGTCATGATGCGGATAGGCATCGATTTGGGCGGAACGAAAATCGAGGGCGTGGCGCTCGGAGCCAGCGGAGCCGTCCTCGCCGGGAAGCGGACCCCGACTCCTCGGCACGACTACGATGCCATGGTCCGCACGGTCGCCGGCGTGGTGGAGGCGCTCGAAGCGGAAACGCGGCTGCGCGGCACGGTGGGCGTCGGCATGCCGGGGGCCATTTCGCCGGCCACCGGGCTCGTCAAGAACGCGAACTCGACTTGGAACATCGGCCGTCCGCTGCAGCAGGACCTGGAGGTGGCGCTGGGACGACCGGTGCGCCTGGCGAACGATGCCAACTGCTTCGCGCTCTCGGAAGCCGTGGACGGCGCTGCCGAGGGCGCCCAGGTGGTGTTTGGCGTGATTGTCGGCACGGGGACCGGCGGAGGCATCGTGGTGCGCCGGCAGGTGCTGACCGGCGTCAATGCCATCGCGGGCGAGTGGGGACACAATCCCCTGCCGTGGGCGACGGCCGACGAACTGCCCGGGGCGCCCTGCTACTGCGGGCGGACGGGCTGCATCGAGACGGTGCTGTCCGGGCCGGGGATGGCGAGAGACCACGCGGCGGCCACGGGCGAGCTCATCGGCAGCGAGGAGATCGCCGCCCGCGCGGGCCGCGGCGACGCCGCGGCCGAGGCGACGCTGCGCCGCTACGAGCACCGCATGGCCAGGTCCCTCGCCGCCATCATCAACGTCCTCGACCCTGACGTGATTGTGCTGGGCGGCGGGCTGTCGAAGCTCGGCCGCCTGTATGCCAACGTGCCCGGACTCTGGGGTGAGTGGGTGTTCTCGGACCGCGTGGATACGCGGCTGGTACCTCCGCGGCACGGCGACGCGAGCGGCGTGCGCGGCGCGGCCTGGCTCTGGCCGCGCAGCGAAGCCTTCTGATATGCTCACAACGGCCGCCACCGGGCCCTCTGGGCCGGTTCAGCCGCGCGCCGCGGCCGCGCGCGGGCAGGACGATCCTTACTTCCCAGGACTGTCATGACTACGGATCTCGTGATTGGAATGGCCGGTTCGGGCGGCGACGGCATCGTGTCGGCCGGCGAGTCGCTGCTGACGGCCGCGGCGCTCGAGGGTTACCACGGCGTTCTCACCAAGAGCTTCGGTCCCCAGATCCGGGGCGGGGAGTCGAGCTTCCGGCTCCGCGTGTGCACGAAAAAGGTCCTCAACCCCGGCGGGGGGCTGGACATCGCCGTGGCGCTCAACTGGGAGGACTTCCTGAAGTTCGGGAGCGAGCTCCCGGTGAGCGGGCGGACGACCGTCATCTACGATGCGGCCACTGGCGTGGCCCCGGACGGGATTCCAGTCAAGGACGCCCTTCCTGCCGAGGTGCTGCCGGTGCCGATCGAGCAAATGGCCCGGGAGTCCGGGGGCGGCGACCGCGTCAAGAACACCGTGGTGCTCGGGTTGATGTCCGGCTGGGTCGGCCTGGGCCGCGAGCAGGTCGTCGCCGGCATCCGGAAGCGGCTGGCGAGGAAGGGGGCCGAGGTGGTCGAGCGCGCGGAGAAGGCGTTCGCCGCCGGGCTGGCGTTTGCCGAGGCGCATCCCCTTCGAGTGGACCGCACGATGGCTCCTCCGGCAGAGTCCGGCGCCAAGTTCGTGGTGGACGGCAACGATCTCTGCGCCGCGGCCGCCATCGTGGCCGGCTGCGAGTTTTTCGGCGGGTACCCGATCACGCCGTCGTCGGAGATCATGCACTTCCTCGGCCGCGAGATCTGGCGCTACGGCGGCACGATGCTCCAGGCCGAGGACGAGATCGCCGGCATCGGCGCCGTCGTCGGCGCGTCGTTCGCGGGCAAGAAGGCGATGACGGCCACCTCCGGCCCCGGCATGTCATTGAAGACCGAGATGCTGGGGCTTGCGAGCATCGCCGAGCTGCCGCTCGTGTGCGTCAACGTGCAGCGGGGAGGCCCCTCGACCGGCATCCCCACGAAGGGGGAGCAGTCGGACTTGCTCCAGGCGGCGTTCTCCGCGCACGGAGACGTCATTCGACCCGTCCTTGCGGCGATCAGCGCCGAGGACATGTTCGCCGTGACGGTTGAGGCGTTCAACATCGCCGAGCACTACCAGACACCGGTGATCGTGCTGTCGGATCAGGAGGTCGGACAGCGCAAGGAGACTGCCGACCCTATCGATGCGTCCGCGGTGCGGACCGTCGATCGCCTCCGCCCATCGGCGGAGGATCTGAACCCGTACGTGCGGTTCCGCTTCACCGAGTCCGGCATCAGCCCCATCAGCCACCCGGGCATGCCTGGCGGTAATTACCTGGCGTCCGGCATCGAGCACACGGAGAACGGGTCGCCCACGGCTGGAGGCGAGATGCACAGCCGCATGAACGAGAAGCGGCTGCGCAAGTTCGAGCCGCTCAAGCAGCGGGCCGACCTGTTCCTGCGGGCCGGGAACCCGAACGCCCGGATTGGATTGATCAGTTGGGGCAGCACCGCTGGCGCGGTCATCGAGGCATTCGAGCTGGCGGCCGCGGACGGGCTCGACGTCAAGCTCCTCGTGCCGAGGCTGCTCTACCCGGTGGCGGACGGGATCTTCCAGGACTTCTTGGCGTCGGTCGAGCGCGGGCTGATCGTGGAGCAGAACCACCAGGCGCAGCTGTACCGACTGCTGCGCATGTTCGTGGACGTGCCTGGAGGCGTCGAGACGCTTGCAAAGAGCGGATCGAATCCCATCACGCCCAGCGAAATCGTCGAGCGCCTGCGCCGGCTCGCCGCCGCGCCGAAGGCCGAAACCGCCAGGTGACGAGCGGGCCCCGTGCGCCGGGGCCCGAGAGAAGAGAGGATCGCGGACATGAGTGTCCTGACTGCACAGCCCGTGAATCAGTTCGTGGCGAAGGACTACAAGAGCGACCTGAAGCCCATCTGGTGCCCGGGCTGCGGCGACTTCGGCGTGGTGCAGGCGATCTACCGGGCCCTGGCCAACATCGGCCGGGCGCCGCACGAGATCGCATTCGTCTCGGGCATCGGCTGCTCGAGCCGCATCCCCGGGTACACGACGGCCTACGGCTTCAACAGCGTCCACGGGCGCGCGCTGCCCATCGCCCAGGGCATCAAGCTCGCCAACCCCGACCTGCTGGTGCTGTGCGCGGGCGGAGACGGGGACGGGTTCTCGATCGGCGGCGGGCACGTGGCCCACGTCGTCCGCCGGAACATCGACCTCACGTACATCGTGATGGACAACCAGATCTACGGCCTCACCAAAGGGCAATTGTCGCCTACGTCACGCCGCGGCCTCATCACGGCCTCGTCGGCCCTCGGCTCCATGGAGGGACCGGTCAACCCCCTGATGTACGTGCTCGGCTACGGCGCCTCCTTCGTCGCCCAGGGGACGCCCGCGGACATGGCGGGGCTTGCCTCGATCATCGAGGAGGCGATCCGGTTCCCGGGCTTCGCCTTCGTCAACGTCCAGTCGCCGTGCGTCACTTACGGGCAGGAAGACCAGTTGCTGAAGGCCCAGAAGGCGATGATGCAGCCGCTGGCCTCGTTGAACCACGACCCCGCGAACCGTCTGGCGGCGCTCGACCTGGCCCAGGCCTACGGCGAGAAGCTCTACACCGGGGTCTTCTACCGCAACCCCGACCCGCCGCCGACGTTCGAGGCCCTCGTCCGGCTGCGCCAGGAGCAGCAGCGGCCGCTCGCGAAGAGCCGGGCGGACGTGCTGAACGTGTTCAGGCTGAAGACGCCGTAGCCAGGCTCACTCGGCCATCACCCGGCGGTACCACACGGAGTAGTGCCGGACGCGCCGGGGGGCATGGGAACCGACCGAGGCGAGCGCAACTGCGGCAAGGAGCAGCGCGACGCGGTGCTCCCACAGGAACGGGACGAGCCCGAGCAGCAGCAGCTTGGCGTAGACGAACAGCGCGCAGACCTGGTGCGCCCAGTGCGCCGTCGGGTAGATCTCGACGGCCATCATCACGGCTCCGGTCGCGACGGCGACCCAGACCAGCGGCACGAGCCGGCCCGGGTCGGCCGCAACGACGTGGCCGCCGAGCAGCGTGCCCGTCGCGGCGAGATGCACCGTCCGCGCGGCGATGTTCAGGGCGCGCCCGTGGCGCAGACGGCGGCGCGGCTGCGGGAAGAGCAGGGCGGTGAGGACTCGCATTCCGTGTGCTCCGCTCGTGAGGGGCAGCGGCGCGCGGCCGCCGGTCGATTATAGCGGGGGCTGGCAGCATGACGGCGCTGAGCATCCGGCAGGCCCGCAGCGGCGACGCCGTTTGGGCGGCCGCGCTGATGGCCTCGTCCGATCCGTGGATCACCCTTGGCCGCGGCTTCGAGGCGTGCCACCAGGCATGCACGTGGGCCGGCGACGTGCTGGAGATCGCCGAACTGGAGGGCGAGCGCTGCGGCTTCGTCCTCGTGCGGCCCTCCGGCGTCGCCGGGGCGCCTTACGTCAAGTCCATCGCGGTCGCGCCAGGGTTCCGGAGCCGTGGCGTCGGAGCGGCGCTGCTCGGCCACGTCGAGCGGACGTATGCGGGGCGTGCCCGCCACCTGTTCCTCTGCGTCTCCTCGTTCAACGACCGGGCCAGGCTGTTCTACGAACGCCAGGGCTACGCCGCGGTTGGCGCGATCAAGGACTTCCTCATCGAGGGCGCCGACGAGATCCTGATGCAGAAACGGCTGCCGGCGCCGGACGCGGCAGCCTGATGTCCTAAGATGAGGGGGTGCCCGTGTCCGGCGGCCGGCGTCGTCGGCGCGCCGGCCGAGCGGGACTGAGGGCTTCCATGCAGAACGACTTCCATCGCGTGGCCATCGTCAACCGCGGCGAGCCCGCCATGCGTTTCATCCACGCGGTGCGCGAGTACAACAGCGAACACCGGACGGACATCCGCGTGATCGCGCTGTTCACCGAGCCCGATCGCCACGCCCGGTTCGTCCGGGAAGCGGACGAGGCCGTGGATCTCGGCCCCTCCACATTCGTGGATCCGCGTGACGGGCTGAGACGCCCGAAGTACCTGGACGGCGGGGCCGTCGAGCGGGCGCTCGGCGACGCGCAGGCAGACGCCGTCTGGACGGGGTGGGGATTCCTCGCCGAGCGGCCGGAATTCGCCGAGCGCTGCGAGCGCCTCGGGCTGACGGTCATCGGCCCAGACGGGCCGTCGATGCGGAGGCTGGGAGACAAGATCTGCGCCAAGCGCCTGGCCGAGCAGGTGGGCGTGCCGGTGGTTCCCTGGGGCGGCGGGCCCGCCGACACCGTTGACGCCGCTCTGGACCACGCGCAGCGGCTGGGCTATCCCGTCGGCCTCAAGCCGAGCGGCGGCGCTGGCGGCCGGTCGATCAGGCGCCTGGCGGCGCCGGCTGAACTCGAGCGGGCGTTCGCTCCGGTCAGGCGCGACGCGGCCCGCAACTTCCTGGATCGCACGCTGTTCATCGAGCGCTGGATGCCCGGCATGCGCCACATCGAGGTGCAGATTCAGGCGGACCGCCATGGCACGATCTGGGCTCTTGGCACGCGCGACTGCTCCCTGCAGCGGCGGTTCCAGAAGCTGGCGGCGGAAGCGCCCGCCGTCGGCCTGACCCCCGAGGTGGAAACGGCGCTCCTCGACGCCGCCGTGCGCATCGTCGCCGCGGCCCGCTACCGCGATCAGGCGTCGGTGGAGTTCCTGGTCGATCTGGCCGGGCGGTTCTACTTCCTCGAAGCGAACACGCGCCTGCAGGTGGAGCACGTGGTCACGGAGCTCACGAGCGGCATCGACCTGGTGAAGCTCGAGATCGACGTCGCGCGCGGCGGGCGCCTCGCTCCGGCGCCGCCGGCCGGCTCGGGCCACGCGGTCGAGGTGCGGCTGAACGCGGAAGATCCCTACAGCGGCTTCGCCGCTTCGCCCGGCGTCGTGACCCAGTTTCGGACCGCGACGGGGCCGGGGCTCCGTGTGGACACGAGCATCGCAGAGGGCAGCGCGCTGCCGCCGGAGTTCGGGTCGTTGTGCGCGAAGCTGGCGGCCGCCGGCCACACGCGCGACGAGGCGCTCGGCCGGCTCAAGCGGGCGCTCGCCGAGAGCGTGCTCGTCGTCTCGGGAGGCCCGTCCAACCGCACCTTCCTCCTCCAGGTGTTCGAGCGGGCGGAGGTGCGGCGGGGCATCGTCGACACAGGGCTCCTGGATCGCCTCACGGTCGGCGAGGAGGCCCTCTCGGAACGTCACGCGAAAATCGCGCTGTTGCAGGCCGCCGTCGAGGCGTACGACGCCGAGCACAACGAAGAGGTCGCGGAGTTCTTCGCCTCGGCCGCGCGGCTTCGCCCCAGCGTCCGGGCGGAGATCGGGCGCCCGGTCGAGTTGAGCTACCGCGGCCACCGCTACGCGCTCAGGGTGCACCGCCTCGGCGAGGGGCGCTACCGAGTGGCCGCCGGCGCGTCCCGCGTGGACGTCGAGGTGGAGCACAGCGGTGCCTTCGAGCGCTGGCTGACGACTGACGGCCGACGGTACCGCGTGCTGGCTTCGCAGAGCGGCTACACGCTGCTCATCGAGGTCGAAGGCGTGCCCCACGCGATATTCCGCGCCGACGAAGGCATCGTCAGGGCGTCGTCGCCGGCCGTGGTGGTGTCGGTGCACGTCCAGCCGGGCGACGAGGTGGCAGCCGGAGAGCGCCTCGCCGTGCTCGAGGCGATGAAGATGGAGACCGCGGTGGCCGCGCCCTTCGCCGGGACGGTCCGGCAGGTGTTCGTGCTCCCGAATTCGCAGGTGGGCGCGGGCGCCCCTCTCGTGCACCTGGACGCCGCCCGCGACGAGCGCGGCCGAAGAGCCGGGCCGAGAGTCGTCTTCGACGGGAGGAGCCACGCCGCCGCGCGCCCGGGCGGCCGGCAGGCGTCTCGGGGGCGGGCCTTGCTCCACGGCGTGCGCGCCGGCCTTGCGGAGTACCGGAAGGCCGGCTCGGAGCGGGGGGTCGTGAACCCGCTGCCGGCGATGCGCGCCGTCATGCTGGGCTTCGATCTGGACGCCAAGGACGTCGAGCGGCTGCTTCAGGACTACGATCGCCTCACTCGGGTCCTTCAGCCCGACGACCCCGACCTGCTGCGCGCCGAGGACAACCTGCTGCGCATGGCCGTCGATCTCAGGGCGGTGTTCGGGCGCCAGGCAGCCGCGGGCGCGGAATCCGGGCCGTCGCTGGGCTCCGAGCAGCACCTGCTGCGCTATCTCCGGACGATCGACGCCGAGGGCGCCGACCTGCCGACGGGCTTCCTCGAGGAACTCCAGGCCGCCCTGGCGCACTACGGCGTCACGGACCTGCGGCCGTCGAGGCAGCTTCGCGAGAGCCTGCTGGCGCTGTTCCAGGCGAACCAGCGCGGCGCTCTGCACGCCGCGATCGTGCGGGCCGTCCTCGAACGCCGGCTTGCCGCGGCCCCCAGGCTCGCACCGGGAACGCCGGCGTTCCTGCGCACGATCGAACGCCTCATCGCCTCGGTCCAGGCTCGAGAGGCGGGCCTCGCCGACCTGGCCCGCGACGTCCACTACCGCTACGTCGAACAACCGGCCTTCGAACGGGTCCGCGGGGCGGTCCTGGGAGAGATGCTCGAGCGCCTGGATCGGCTGGCGCTCGACCCAGCGTCCCCGGAGGCGTCGGCCTGGCTCGGCGACCTGGTCGCGTGCCCGTACCCCCTGCGCACCGCCGTGACTGCGCGGATGGCGACGGCGGTGCCTGCCGTCCGGCGGGCGGCGCTGGAGGTCATGCTCCGCCGCGACTACCGGTTCCGCCGCCTGGAGCGCCTCACGTGCGTGCCGGAATCCGACCCGCCGCTCGTGCTCGCGGCGTATCCTCTCGAAGGCGAGTCCATTGAAGTCGTGGCGACCTGCGGGCCCGTCGACGCCATGGCGTCAATGCTGCTGGCCGTCAGGGAGCACGTGGCCCGCCTGCCGGCAGACCGGGAGGTGATCGCCGAGATCTATGTCTGGAACGCGCAGGGACTCGACGACGACGCCATGGCAGCCGCGCTGGGAGAGACGCTGGAGGCCGCGAACCTCGCCCGTCCGCTGCGGCGCGCGGTCGTCATGGTGCTGCCCAGGGGCGAGCCGGAGGCGTGTGGAGGCTTGAAGTGCTTCACGTTCCGCCCGTCCGGCCCGGCCTACCGCGAAGATCGGGTGCTGCGCGGCCTCCATCCGATGCAGGCGAAGCAACTCGAGTTCTCGCGCCTCGAGCGGTTCTTCCTGGAGCGGCTGCCGTCGGTTGAGGACGTCTACCTCTTCAAAGGGACCGCGCGGGAGAACCCCAGGGACGAGCGCCTCTTCGCCCTGGTCGAAGTCCGCGACGCCACCGCGCTCAGGGACGCCGAAGGCCGCCTCGCGGCGGTGCCGCACCTTGAGCGAATGGCCCTCGAGGCCTTCACGGCCATGCGGGGGGCCCAGTTGCGGCGTCGCGGAGAAGACCGGCTCCACTGGAACCGCGTGACGCTGTTCGTGCGCCCCCCGATGGCGGTGAGCCGCCCAGAAATCGGCGAACTGGCGGCGCGGTTGTCGACCCATGCCGAGGGGCTCGGCCTCGAGAAGATCGTCATCCGGGCGGCCTTGCCCGGTGCGGACGGATGCGTCGAGGACGTGAGCGTCGGCATCATCCTCGCCGCGGGCCGGGCGCCGGTTCTGCAGTTCGCAGCGCCTTCGCGGGACCCGCTGCGGACGCTGTCCGACTACGATCAACGAGTCGTCCGGATGCGCCAGCGCGGGCTCACCTATCCGTACGAGATCGTCCGCCTGATGACGCCGGAGCATGCGGAGCCGGGAGATCCCATCCCGCCTGGATCGTTCGTCGAGCTCGACCTCGACGCCTCCGGCGCGCTCGCGCCGGTCGACCGGCCGCACGGGAAGAACACCGCGAACATCGTCGTGGGGCTCCTGACGAACCGGACGGAGAAGTACCCCGAGGGCATGACCCGCGTGGCGCTCTTCGGCGATCCGAGCCGGGAAGTGGGCTCGCTGGCCGAACCGGAGTGCCGCCGCATCATCGGCGCGCTGGACCTCGCGGAGGAGACCGGCGTGCCGCTCGAGTGGTACGCGTTGTCGGCAGGCGCCAAGATCTCCATGGAGAGCGGCACCGAGAACATGGACTGGATCTCGCGCGTGCTGCGCCGGATTGTCACCTTCACGCAAGCCGGGGGTGAAATCAACATCGTCGTGACCGGGATCAACGTCGGCGCCCAGCCGTACTGGAACGCCGAGGCTACCATGCTGATGCACACCCGCGGCATCCTGGTCATGACCGCCGAAGGCGCGATGGTGCTGACCGGCAAGATGGCGCTCGACTACTCGGGGTCGGTGTCCGCCGAGGACAATACCGGGATCGGCGGCTACGAGCACATCATGGGGCCGAACGGCCAGGCGCAGTACTGGGCCCGGGACCTCAGGGACGCGTGCCGGATCCTCCTGCGGCACTACGACCACACTTACCGGATGCCCGGCGAGCGGTTTCCGCGGCAGGCCGTGACGACGGACCCCGTCTCGCGCGACATCCGGGCGTTCCCGCACGACGGCCGCCCCGACGGCTTTGCGACCGTCGGCGAGGTGTTCTCCGACGAGACCAACCCAGGCCGCAAGCGGCCCTTCGACATCCGGCGAGTGATGCTGGCGGTTGCCGACGCGGACCGCGCGCCGCTCGAACGGTGGGCGGGCTGGCGCGACGCCGAGATCGCCGTGACGTGGGACGCCCACATCGGCGGCTACCCGGTGTGCCTGATCGGGTTCGAGTCCAGGGCCGTCCCGCGGGTCGGCGTCGTGCCGGCCGACGGCCCGGCGCAGTGGACGTCCGGGACGCTGTTTCCGATGGCTTCGAAGAAGGTGGCGCGCGCGATCAATGCGGCCAGCCTGAACCGGCCGGTGGTGATTCTGGCCAACCTCTCGGGCTTCGATGGCTCGCCGGAATCGATGCGGCGGCGGCAACTGGAGTTCGGGGCCGAGATCGGGCGGGCCGTGGTGAACTTCCAGGGCCCGATCGTGTTCGTCGTCGTCTCCCGCTATCACGGCGGCGCGTTCGTGGTCTTCTCGCGCGCGCTGAACGAGAACCTCGAGGCTGCGGCGCTCGAGGGCAGCTTCGCGTCGGTCATCGGCGGGGCGCCGGCAGCCGCCGTCGTGTTCGCCCGGGACGTGGACGGGCGCACGCGGAAGGACCCGCGCGTCCGGGAGATCGACGCGGCCCTCGCATCGGCGGCGACTGACGAGGAGCGGGCCGCGTTGCGCGCGTCGCTCGCCGACGTCATGCGAAAGGTCCGCTCGGAGAAGCTCGGCGAGGTGGCCGACGAGTTCGACCGCATTCACAGCGTGCACCGCGCGCTCGAGGTGGGCTCGCTCGACCGCATCATCAGCGCGGCCGAACTCCGTCCGTACCTGGTCGGCGCCATCGAACGCGGGATCGCACGCGAACTGGAGCGGTGGACGGCATGCAGCGCCCGATCGTCGTGATTCTGGCCCGCGGCCTCGGCACGCGCATGCGGCGCGGCGACCCCGGCGCGACGCTCGCGGACGAACAGGCCCGTGTGGCGGACACGGGCGTGAAGGCGATGATCCCCATCGGCCGCCCGTTTCTCGACTACGTCCTGAGCGGCCTCGCTGACGCCGGGCTCCGGGAGGTGTGCCTCGTCATCGGGCCCGAGCACGGCGCCATCCGGGAGTACTACGGGACGACGGCCCGGCCCTCCCGCCTGCACATCGAGTACGCGATCCAGGCGCGGCCGCTCGGCACGGCCGACGCCGTAGCGTCGGCGTCGGACGTCGTCGGCGAGCGGCCGTGCCTCGTGCTCAACTCGGACAATTACTACCCCGTCGAGGCCTACCGCGCGCTGGTCGCGATGGATGGCCCCGGCCTGGTGGCCTTCGAGCGGGACGCCATGGCCCGCCTCGGCAACGTTCCCGCGGAGCGGGCCGGCCAGCTCGCGGTGGTCCGCATCGGGAGCGACGGCCACCTCCTCGACGTCATCGAGAAGCCGGACGAGGCGACGCTGGCGTCGCTCGGCAGCGAGGTGTACTTGAGCATGAACTGCTGGCGCTTCGACCGCACCGTCCTTGACGCCTGCGGCCGCGTGGCGCCGTCGGCCAGGGGCGAGCGGGAACTGCCGGACGCAGTGCGGCTGGCCCAGCGGGAGGCGGGCACGACGTTCCGCGTCGTCCGTTTGAAGGCCGGGGTCCTGGACCTGTCGAGCCGGAGCGACGTCGCCGGCGTAGCCCGGCACCTGGCCGGTGTCGAGGTGCGCCTGTGATGGTGCCGGCCGCGGCAACACTCGCTTCGTCGGGCCTGCCTCCCGCATGCGCCTCGGCCAAGGAGACGCTGTTCGCCCGCGCCGCCGGCGCGCTGCCGCCTCGGCCCGCCCGGTCCCGCCGCGCCGCGTTCTTCGTGCCCGGACGGATCGAAGTCCTGGGAAAGCATACCGACTACGCCGGCGGGCGCAGCCTGCTGTGCGCCGCGAGCCACGGCTTCTGCCTCGTGGGGCAGCTCAGGGCGGACTCCCGCGTGCGGGTGATCAGCGCGGCGACCGGCTCTGAGGCGGAGTGGGTGATCGGGCCCGACCTCCAGCCCGTGCTGGGGGACTGGAGCAACTACCCGGCCACCGTGGTCCGCCGGCTCGCGCGGAACTTCCCGGAGATGACCGCCGGGGCCGATCTCGCCTTCGACAGCGACCTGCCGCCCGCATCGGGCATGTCGAGCTCGAGCGCGTTCATGATCGCCGTGTTCCTCGCGTTGGCGGACCTGAACGGCCTCGGACAGTCGCCCGCGTATCGCGAGGCCATCTCGTCGCGCGAGGCCCTGGCCGCCTATCTCGCGACGATCGAGAACGGCCGCAGCTTCGGCGCCCTGGCGGGCGACCGCGGGGTCGGAACCTTCGGCGGCAGCGAGGATCACACGGCGATCTTGTGCTGCAAGGCCGGCACGCTCAGCCAGTACCGCTTCGGCCCGGTGACCTTCGAGCGCGACCTGGCCGTCGCACCCGGGCTGGCCTTCCTCGTGGCATTCAGCGGCGTGCTGGCGGAGAAGACCGCGGCCGCGATGGCCACCTACAACCGCGCGTCGCTCGCGGCAGCCCGGATCCTGGCGATCTGGCAGCAGGCGAGCGGGTGCTCGGCGCCGACCCTCGAGTCCGCCGCGGCGGCCTCAGCCGGCGCGCCGGATGACATCCGGCGGGCGATCGTCGAAGCCGGTGACGACGAGTTCGGCACGGGCTGCCTGCTGGAGCGCTTCGACCAGTTCCTGCTCGAGAGCCGTGCGATCGTCCCCGAGGCGGGCGACGCCTTGATCCGAGGCGACCTCGCGCGCTTCGGCGCGCTCGTGGATCGTTCGCAGGAAGCGGCGGAACGCTGGCTCGGCAACCAGATCCCCGAGACCGTCACCCTCGCTCGCGAGGCCAGGCGCCTGGGCGCCGCCGCCGCCTCGGCGTTCGGGGGCGGGTTCGGGGGCAGCGTCTGGGCCCTCGTGCCCCGGGATCGCGCCGGCTCGTTCGCCCGGGAATGGCATGCGGCCTACCGCGAGCGCTTCCCCGGCCCGGCTTCCTGCGCCAGGTTCTTCGAAACCTCCGCCGGGCCGTCCGCGATGCGGATCGAGGACTGGAGTCAGGGCTCCGCGGACTGAGCCCAGCGCGCCTTCAGCGCCCGGTAATCGGTCTTGCCGGTGCCCAGGACCGGGATGCTGTCGACAGCCACGACCTGCCGGATGTTGTGGAGCGGGCTCAGGCCGGCATCCTTGATCCAGGCGTTGACCTGGGCCCGATCGACCCGCGTCCGTGTGAACAGCACGACGTCGGCGTGATCCGCCGTGCCCACCGCTTCGACGGCGATGATCGGGCCGTCGTCCGGCTCACCGAAGTGCGGCTGCAGGACGGCCTCGATCGCGGGCAGCGAGATCATCTCGCCCCCCAGCTTCACGAACCGCTTGAGCCGGCCTCGGAACGTAAGGTAGCCGTCCTCGGCCATCGAGACCAGATCTCCCGTCCGGTACCACGACCGCCCTTCGAAGTCCACAAACGGCGACTCGCCCGAATAGTTGAGGTAGCCGGAGAAGACCGTCGGTCCGCGGAGAATCAGCATGCCGGTCTCTCCGGCTGGCAGGCGGCGCGTGAACTCGAGGTCCACCACCGCGCCCTCCACGACGGGCAGGAATACGCCCACCGTGCCCGGGACCTGCCGCCAGTCCGGGTTGCAGGCCACGACGGGAGAGCACTCGGTGATCCCGTAGCCCTCGAGCACCAGCATCGACGGCCATCGCGTGCGCAACAGGGCGAACAGCGCGTCCGGGCAACGCTCGGCGCCCGTGACCACCAGCCGCATGCTCGCGAGCTCGCGATCGGTCGCGACGCGCGCAAGGCCGTTGAGGAACGTCGGGGTACAGAAGAGGACGGACGCCTGGTAGGCCTCCGTGATCTTGGCCAGGATCGCCGACTCGATCGGGTTCGGGTGGTACACCGTGCGCATGCCGATCGACACGGGCAGGACCACGGTCGTCGTCAGGCCGAAGGAATGGAACGGCGGCAGCAGTCCGAGCGTGACGTCGCTCTCCCGGACGTCCCCGAGCATCAGGATGCCACGGGCGTCGGTCATGAGGTTGCGGTGCGTGAGCGGCACGGCCTTCGGCAGGCTCTCGGAGCCGCTCGTGAACAGCACGACGGCCACCTCCGGCGGCTCGGCTCGCTCGAGCGCAGCCCAGCTGAGGCGGCTCGCCGCCGCGGCGCGGACCTTGTCCAGCGCCGGGATGGAGCCCAGCAGGTCCTCGACAAACAGGAAGGTGTCCTGGAAGTCCGCGAGGCTGACGCCAGCGGCTTCGAGCTTCGTCTGCAGTGCGCGCGCCGTGATGACAGTCCGCACACCCAGCACGTCGAGGGAATGCCTGATGGCGCGCGTCCCTGCGGTCCAGTTCACCATCACGACCGTCTTCCCGGCGAAGAGGGCCGCGTAAAAGAAGACCGTGGCGCCCACCGACGCCGGCATCATCAGGCCGAGGTACTGGCCGGGCAGCTGCTCCAGCTTGGGCTTGAGCACCAGGATCGCGGTCACGAGGTCGCGGTACGTGCGGGTGCCGCTGGCCTGATCCGAGACAATCGGCTGGCCCGGCCTCGCTCTGGCTTGGCGCAGGAACGCCCCGGTGACGAGGTCGTCGGGCGGCACCGAGAGGATCCGCCCGTCGCCCTTCGACCCGAACCACTTCTCGGGCGGCGGCTTCACCTCGGAGGGCCGCGCCGACACGCCCTGCCCGGCCGCCGCGAGAACGACGTCCGCCACCGTGGCCAGGCTGTCCGGCGTGCCCACCGAGAACCCGAACTCCTCCTCGATCCAGGGGATCAGTTCCGCGATGGCGAGGCTGTCGAAGCCGAGGTCCTTCGAAAGATCGTGATCGAGGCTCACATCCTGCCGGCCCGCCGTGTTGCGCAGGTGTTCGAGGACCAGGCCGCGAGTCGCCGACGACACGCGCGACGCATCGGACTGCCGGGCCGCCTGCTGCGGCTCGGGAATCTCCCGCGGGCCGCCGCGCTCCCAGAAGTAGTAGGGCACGTAGGTGTTCCGGGACGCGCGGTCGTTGTAGAAGCGCTCGAGGTAGCCGTTGATTTCCGCGCGCGTGCCCGAGCGCGGGAAGTCCTCCGGTTCGGCGAACTCGATGGTCACGCGGCGCCTGGGCGCGAAGAAGACGCCGTTCAGGAGCAGGCACTTGAGGCCGTGCGCCAGAGAGGCGCCGATGCTGGGCATCTTCCCGGTGGCCCCGATGCTGAAGCTGCTGCCCCACAGCCCGTTCACGCGGACGAGCACGGTCCGGGCGGAAGGCACGGTTTTCACCAGCGTCTCCGTCCCGCTCGCGCTCCCGATGACCTCGAGGTAACCGCGCTTCAGGTGGCCGGCGGGGTAGAAGAGGATGTTCTCCCCGGCCTCGAGGCCGTTGGCGATGTCCGTGATCGCCTCGCGCATGCGGGCGCGGGCGCCGGCGCCGCTCCGCTCTAGGTTCGGCAGGATCCGCGAGCCATAGAGCAGCGCGAGCCTGCCGAACGCCGTCCGCCCCACCTGATGCTCGTCGGCCAACGGGCGGACTCTGAAGGACGGGAACAGGTAGACCACGAGGAACACGGGGTCCAGCAGGGCCGCGTGGTTCGGCAGGAACAGGATGCCGCGGCGCCCGCGCTCTCGGACGGCCTCGAGGCCCCGGATCTCGATGCGGTACCGCAGCGCGATCAGGGGGCGCGCGGCGCGGGCGATGAGCCGCGTCAGGACGGATGCAAGGGCTCTGCGCATGTCGGCACCTCAGCGACCCGTTGAACGTACTCGACTCCGCGCCGTGGCGCAACCGGCCGCGGGCCGACGCGCGCGCGTGCCGTGGCAGTCCGGGTATCATAGGGGGCCATGTCGTCGGCGATCATCCGAACCGACCAGCTGACGCGCGCGTTCGGCGGGATCAAGGCCGTGGATGGCCTGGATCTCGAGGTGCCCGCCGGCGTGGTCTTCGGCTTCCTCGGCCCGAACGGGGCGGGGAAAACGACGACCATCAGGCTCCTGCTCGGCCTGCTGGAACCGAGCGGGGGGAGGGCCCGCGTGCTCGGACACGACACGCGGACCGAGGCCGGCGCCATCCGCGAGCGGGCAGGCGCGCTGCTCGAGCACCACGGGCTGTACGAACGCCTGAGCGCCGAGGACAACCTCGCCTTCTACGCCAGGATCTGGGGCCTGGGAGCCGCCGAGCGCCGGAATCGCGTGCGCGAACTGCTCGAGTCCCTGGGGCTCTGGGAGCGGCGCCGCGAGGCGGTGGGGAAGTGGAGCCGGGGCATGAGACAGCGGCTCGCCGTGGCCAGGGCGCTGCTCCACCGGCCCGCCTTGCTGTTCCTGGACGAACCCACGGCGGGACTGGACCCCGTTGCGGCCTCTCACCTCCGGGAGCAGCTGGCTGCGCTGGTCGCGCGGGAAGGCGTCACGGTGTTCCTGACGACCCACAACCTCGCCGAGGCCGACCGGCTCTGCCATCGCGTCGGCGTCATCAAGCAGGGCCGGCTCGTCGCCGTCGGCCATCCGGACGAGCTCAAGGCGCGCAGCGCCACCCGGCTCGAGATCCGAGGCCGCGCCTTCACCGACGCCCTTGTCGCCGCGCTGTCCCGCCAGCCGGGGGTCGAGCGCGCCGCCTTGATGAACGGCCGGATGGTCATCGACATGGCCGAGGCTGCCGACTCGTCGCCGCTCGTGGCGATGATCGTCGGGTCGGGGGTGGCCGTCGACGAGGTCCGCCGCGACAAGAGCTCGCTCGAGGACGTGTTCCTGACGCTCATGGAGGAAGATCGGTGATCCGCGACGTGCTGACGGTGGCCTGGAAAGAGTGGCGCGAGCTGATGAGCCTGTCCGGGGGCGCGCGCGGCGGCCGCCTGAGCCTCGTGATCCTGCTGGCCGTGTTCGGCGTGCTCCTGCCCCTCCAGTCGGGCGCCGACTGGGTCCGCTCGGCGACGACGGTGTTCTACTGGGCGTGGGTGCCGCTGATGCTGGTCGGCAACGCGATTGCCGACGCCATTGCCGGAGAGCGGGAACGCCACACGCTCGAGACGCTCCTCGCCAGCCGACTGCCGGACCCCGCCATCCTGCTCGGCAAAGTCCTCGCCGCCGTGAGCTACGGCTGGGGCCTGGTCATGGGCATGCTCCTGCTCAGCCTGGTCACCGTGAACATGTCGGCCCGGAGCGACGGGCTCCTGCTCTTTCCTGCCCGCATCGCCGTCGGCGCGCCGCTTCTCGCGCTGCTCGGCGCAGGACTTGCCGCGGCCGCCGGCGTGCTGGTGTCGTTGCGCGCGGCGACGGTCCGCCACGCGGCCCAGGCCCTGAGCGTCGGCATTCTCCTGTTGATCTTCGTGCCCGTCTTTCTGGCCGAGTCCATGCCGGACGCCTGGAAGGCTCGGGCCGCAAGCTGGCTGATGACGGCTGGCGCGGATCGGATCGCGTGGTCGGCGGCTGCGGGGCTGGCGGGGCTCGACCTGGCGCTCATGGGCCTGGCGCTCGCCCGGTTCCGCCGGGTGCGCTTGATCGTGGACTGACTCGTTCCGGCTGACGTGACCGTGAACGGAGTGGAGGAGGAGGCGATGGGACCCGTCGTGCGCGCAGGGTTGGTGGTGGCGGCATCGCTCGTGCTCGCGGCAGCTTCAGCCGTGGCTGACGGCATTCGGGCACAGCCGCCGGCCGCGCTGGAATCGCTGGCCGGCACGTGGGAGGGGGCCGCGCAGACGCCTGACGGCGAGGCTGTCCTGAAAGCCGTGTTCACCGTCGTGGACGGCAAGCTGAGCGGCGTCATCGAATCGTCACTCGGGCCGATTGCCGTCGGGACGGCCATGCTGGCCGACGCCAAGCTGACGATCGCCTTTGAGTACCAAGGGTCGCCTGGGACATTGACAGGCACCGTCCAGGGGTCGCGAATCGAAGGCGTGTGGGCAGTGATGGACGCAAGCGGCACGTTCGCGCTGTCCCGGCGGGACGAGCGCGCGTCGGATCCAATCAGCGGCGACTGGGAAGCCGAGGCGAGCGTGGCGGGCGAGGTCATGCCGTTCTCCATGTCCCTGCGTCTGAGCGGTGAGATCGTCACGGGAGAGATCTCCTCGGCGGCGGGTGCCGTTTCCATCACGAGCGGATCGTGGAGGGACGGCGTGCTGGCGCTGGCGTTTCCCTACCTGGCCGGCGAGCCGGTCACCATGTCGGGGGCCCTGAAGGACGGCAGGCTTTCAGGCACGGTGGACTACAACCGCAGCGAGGCAGTGGGAACGTTCAGCGCCGGGAGGAAGCGATAGGCCCGGCCGCGGCGCTTAGCGCCCGGGGTGCGGGCCCGGCCTCGGCGTGCCGGCGCGGTCGATATAGACGATGGCCACGACGCCGTAGCCGCTGGGCGTTCCGACGGCGAACCGGGCGTCGCGGATGAGGACGCGGCGCCCGCCGTCGGGCAGGCTCCGGACCTCGAACGCCGGGAAGCGCAGCCAGGCGCGGACGCCGCTGACGAACGGCGCCGCCAGCGCCGCGTTGACGACGGGGTCGCCCTGCTCGCCGCGCGCGAGGGGGCGCGGCTCCACACCCGCGACGGACCCCAGCAGCCAGTTGACGGGGACGAACTCGTAGCGCCCGGGCGTGGCCACGATGACGTCCCGGCGCAGCGGCTGGGCGGCCAGCGGCATGGCCGCCGCCTCGTCCACCGTCCAGCCGCGCTCGGCCGCGACGCGGCGGGCTTGCCGCTCCGCGATCCTCGACCCGGCGATCATCGCGCCGATGTACGCCACGGCCACGGCGATCGCGCAGACAGCCGCCGTCGGCCGCCTGGTCCTGTTGAGGCGGCCGCGGAACACCAGCCATGCGGCGATCCACGCGAACCAGACGGCAGTGAACCAGTCCGGGGTCAGCGGATTGAGCAAGACCGCCAGCGTCGCGCCCGATGCCACGACGACGGCCGCGACAACGCCTGCCCGGTTGCCGACCCACGACAGCATCACGGCGGAGCCCAGAACCAGCCACAGCCAGGGGTCTGCGATGAAGAGCGCATCCCCGTAGAACCAGCGGCCCGAGAATGGCATCAGCAGGCGGACGCCGTAGCTGTTGGGCCAGTCCATCAGGACATGGACGAGGACGCCGAGGAACGAGAGCGCCAGCAGGACCGCCGGCCTCGCGGGCGGGAGCGACGGCGACGTGCGCCGGAGCACCTGGCGATCGACGAGCGTCATCGCGGCGGTCAGGAGCACAGGAAGGACCAGAACGGCCAGAACGCCGTGGCTCCACCCGCGCCGCACGGCGAAGGCGAGATCGGCGCTGTGGAGATAGCAGGTTCCGTCGAGGTCGGGCAGGTTGGCGGCGATGATGAGCGTGGCAGCCGCGAGCGGAGAGCGCCGTTTGAGTCCCGTTTCTGCCAGGCATGCGCCCGTCAGGGTGTGCGTCAGCGGATCCACGTCAGGGGCATGATAGCATTGCGCGACTCCGCAGCCGGGCGGCCCGGGGCGCGCGGCGCGCGAGGCCGGGGAAGGAGCCTGGAGATGGCAGGTCGGCGAGCGATGGGAGCGGTGGCGGTTGCGGCGTGCGTTGCGGCCGGCGCGGCGGTGATCATGGGGCAGCAGGACGAGGCGCGCGCGAGGGCCGAGGCAATCCACGCCAAGGCGCTGACCCTCGACAGTCACGTGGACATCGCGATGCGGGCGGGGGACTACGGCGTGCTCACGCCCGGCCAGAAGTGCGATCTGGTCAAGATGCGGCAGGGCGGCCTGAAGGGGGTCTTTCTGGCCGCCTACGTCGGCCAGCGCCAGGCGTTCGATGGCGCGGCCTACAAGGCCGCGTTCGATGCGGCCATGCGCCAGCTGGACTTCCTGCACGCCCTGACCGAGCGGCAGCACCCGGATCTGTGCGCGTTCGCTGCGAGCCCGGACGAGGTCGAGCGCATCGCCGCCACGGGGAAGCGCGCCATCATGACCGGCCTCGAGAACGGCTATCCCATCGGCGAGGATCTCGCCACGCTGAGGGCCTTCTTCGATCGAGGCGTCCGATACGTCACGCTGACGCACAGCGGCCACAACCAGATCGGCGACTCGTCGAGCGACCGGACCCCGCCGAGGCACAACGGGCTGTCGCCCTTTGGCGAACGCGTGGTCGCCGAGATGAACCGCCTCGGCATAATGGTGGACGTGTCGCACGCGGCGGCATCGACCTTCTGGGACGTGATCAGGGTCTCGACGGCCCCCGTCATCGCGTCGCACTCCGGGTGCAAGGCCGTCCACGACGTCGATCGCAACCTGGACGACGACCAGCTGCGGGCGCTGGCGAAGAATGGGGGCGTGATCCAGATTGTCGCGCTGGGGTCGTACCTGAGGGCCGACTCGCCCGAGCGCGCGGAAGCCCTCCGGACGGCGCGCGCGCAGCTCGGCTTCGCCCGCGCCGGCGAGCCCGGCGCGGCGCCTGGGGCGGAGCCGCAGACGCCCGAACAGCAGGCCGAAGCCCAGAAGCGGCGTGACGCCTATTTCGTGCGGATGGGCGCCATCGACGAGCAGTTTCCGGCGGCCACGCTGAAGGATTTCGTGGATCACCTCGACCACGCCGTCAAGGTCGCGGGCATCGACCACGTCGGCATCGGGACGGACTTCGACGGCGGGGGAGGGATCCCCGGCTTCAACAGCCATGCCGAGGCCCTCAACGTGACCGAGGCGCTCGTCCGCCGCGGCTACGCGGAGGCGGACATCCTGAAGATCTGGGGCGGCAACCTCATGCGCGTCTGGCGCGAGGTGCAGGGCGAAGCCGCCCGACGGCAGGCGCCAGACGCCAGGTGAGGCGCCGGGCTCCGGGCATGAAGCTGGCGTTCATCGGCACGCACGGGACGGGTAAGACGACGCTCTGCTACGACCTCACGGCGGGGCTGAAGCGCCAGGGCCTGAACGCGGACATGGTGAAGGAAGTCGCGCGCCTCTCGCCGCTGCCGATCAACCGGAAGACCTCGCTCGACGCGCAAACCTGGATCCTCATGACGCAGGTGGCCGAGGAGATCCGCTCCGCCAGCGCCCACGACGTCGTCGTCTGCGACCGCAGCGTGCTCGACAACTACGCGTACCTCGTGTTCGCCTGCGGGCGCCAGCGCGCCATCGAGCGCTTCGTGGACCACTGGATGCGCACGTACAGCGTGCTCGTCAAGGTGCCGATGCTGGTGCCGGCCGTCGAGGACGGGGTGCGCGACACCGACGAGTTCTTCGTGCGCTCCATCGATCGGCTGGTGGACGCCCTGCTCGAGGAGAAGCGCATCGCCCACCTCCGCCTTGATGCCGGCAGCCGGGAGGGCTGGGTCGCCACGGCCCTGCGGGCGGTCGCGGATCACCCAAGCCTGGCCGGACGGCTCTTGTAGGCGCGGCGCGAGCCGCGTTCTCGTGCAGCCCGGCGCCCCCCGGGCGCGGCATGGGGCCCGCCGTGCTATGCTGTGGCGCCGCCGGGGCGGATCTGGGGCCCCGGCAGGCGGCCGTCCACCCTCGAGCATGGAGAACCGAACATGAGACTTCGACTCGCTGCGGGTCTCGGCCTGCTGCTGGCGTCGATGTGCTGGCCCGCGCCCGCGGCGGCGCAGGAGGTCAGCCTCGCCGGCCAGGTGGTCGAGCGGGTCCTGCCGAACGGCCTGAAGGTGCTGATGGTGAAGCGCACCGAGGCACCGCTCATCCGCTGCATCCTGGCCTACCGCGTGGGCGCGGTGAACGAGCGGCCGGGCATCACCGGGATTTCGCACTTCCACGAGCACATGATGTTCAAGGGCACTCGCTCGATGGGCATCAAGCCCGGCACCTTCGCCCGGGACGAGGAGTACAACCGCCAGATCGATGCGCTCATGGACCAGGTGGCCGCGGAGGAAGCCCGGCCTGGCGCCAGGGACGAGGCGAAGATCGCCGGGCTGAAGCAGCAAGCGTCGGCCCTGCTCGAGCGGCAGAAGAAGGAGACCATCGTCAGCGAGGAGATCTGGTCGGCCTATCAGGCGGCGGGCGGCACCGGCATCAACGCGTCGACCGGGTCCGAGATGACCCAGTACTACGTGACGCTGCCGAAGAACGCCCTCGAGCTGTACCTGGCGCTCGAAGCGGATCGCATGGTCCACCCGGTGTTCCGGGAGTTCTACTCGGAGCGGGACGTGGTCGCCGAGGAACGCCGCATGAGCGAGAACTCCCCGGGCTTCTTCTTCCAGGAGCAGCTCAACGCGACGTTCTACGCGGCGCATCCCTACGCCAACCCGGTGGTCGGCTGGATGTCCGACATCAGCCGCGTCACCAAGCAGGAGATGATCGCGTACCGGGAGATCTACTACAGGCCCGACAACGCGACCCTCGTGCTCGCGGGCGATCTGGACCCGGAGCAGACGATGGCCCTTGTCGAAAAGTACTTCGGGGGCATCGCGTCTCGGGGGCCGTCGCCGCGCGTCCGCACCGAGGAGCCATCGCCCTTCTACTACCGCCGGACCATCGGCGGGAGCTTCAAGCCGCCGTTCATCGAGAAGCGCGTGATCGGCCGGGCTGCGACGAACCCGCAGGTCGTGCTCATGTTCCATATCCCGCCGCTGTGGCACGACGATCTGCCCGCCCTCTACATGCTGGGGCGGGTGCTCGGCGCGCGCACGGGGCGGATGTACCTTGACCTGGTCCAGGCGAAAGAGCACGCGGCGTCGGTGATGGCGTCGGCGTCCGACTCGATGTACGACGGCGTCTTTCGCGTCAGCGCCACGGGCCGGGAGGTCCAGGGGGAGCTGGCGGCCCCTCTGGACCAGATCGAGAAGGGGCTCTGGTCGTTCATCGAGGACGCCAAGTCCGTTCCGGTCGATCCGCAGCTGCTGGAGCGCACGAAGAACTCCGTCGAGGCGCAGTACCTCCAGGGCCTCGCCGGCACCGGGATCGCCGGCACCCTGGCGCGGATGGAGACAGCCTACCGCTGGCAGTACATCGACGAGCAATACAGGCGCCGGATGGCCGTCACTCCGGACGACCTGATGCGGGTGGCGAAGGCGTATCTCACCCGCGACAACTGCGTGACCGGCATCCTGGAGCGCGAGCAGTAACCGCGCGCCTGACAGGGAGGGCGGACCGATGCTGAAGAGACTGTCGGCGGTGCTGCTCGTCGGTGCGTTCGTCACGGCCGCCGCCGCGGCCGCGCAACAGACAGCCGCGAAGCCGCGCAAGACGCCCGGGGCTGCGGCGGTCGCGCCGGAGCGGGCCGAACAGGGCCCGAGGCCCGAGCACTTCATCTTTCCGCCGCTCGCGTTCACGCCGCCCAAGGCGGCGGACTACCGGGCCCAGCTCTCGAACGGCCTGGTGGTGTACCTGGCGGAAGACCACGCCATCCCCTGGTTCGAGGCGATGCTGCTGACGCCCGTTGCGGGCGGCGCCGCGGGCTTCGGCCGGGGCCGCGGAGCGGGCCCGGACGAGGGCGCGCCGGACCTGCCCGGCCGGCTGCGCTTGTCGGGGCGCGGCGGGTCCTGGCCGCAGGGCCGTGGCGGCGGCGGGGGAGGCCCGAAGTCCTTCCTGGAGCCCGCCGACAAGCTGGGCATCCAGGATCTGACGGCATCGGTGATGCGGACGGGCGGGACGACCTCGATGAGCGCGGACCAGATCAACGAGCGCATGGAATTCCTCGCCGGTTCCGTGTCGCCGACGTCGCTCTCGATTCACATGCGCCACCTGGATGAGGGGCTGCGGATCTGGCTCGACATCCTGACCAGTCCCGCGTTTCCGGAAGACCGGCTGCGGCGCGAGCGGCAGGCGATGATCGCGCCGCTGCGGAACCGGAACCGCAATCTCACGGCCGTCGCCAGTGACACCTGGGGGAAGCTGATCTACGGCGAGGCCTCCCCCGTCACGGCAGAGGCGACCGAGGCCACGATCAACAGCATCACGCGAGACGACGTCGTCGCCTGGCACCGCAAGTACTGGGGGGCGAACAACGCGATGCTCGTCGCGGCGGGCGACTTCACGAAGGCCGAGATGCTCCGGCGCCTGGAGGCGACCTTCGGGAAGTGGCGGGCCTCGGAGGCGAAGGCGGCCCCGGCGTACCCGGTCGTGCCGTCGGCCGCCGCGGCGCCGGGCGTCTACATGGTGCAGCCGCTCGGCGTTACGCCGAATCAGGGCATCATTCGGGTCGGCACCCTCTCGATCACCCAGGACGATCCCGACTTCGCGGCCGTGGATCTGATGAACTACACCCTCGGCGGCGGATCGTTCTCGTCGCGCATCACGCAGATCGTGCGCAACGACTACGGCCTCGCCTACACGGCCAATTCGAGCGTGGGGGCGGAACTGCACTATCCCGGGGCGTTTGCGGCCTTCACCCAGACGAAGAACGCGACGGTGGTGTTCGCGACGCAGCTCATCCTCAATGAACTCGAGCGGATGCACGCGGGGGACATCACCGAGAAGGACCTGGCGTTCGCGAAGACCGCGCGGCTCAACGCGTTCCCCCCGCTCTTCTCCGGCGCCCTGGGGAACGCGGCGAACCTCGCGAGGCTGGAGTTCGACCAGCGCCCGCGGGACTACTACGACACCTACCTCGAGCGCTACCGGAGGGTCACCCTGGCCGACGTCCGGCGGGTGGCCAAGCAGTACCTCCAGCCGGACAAGCTGATCGTCCTCGTCACCGGGAACATCGGCGAGTGCAAGGCGGGCGCCGACACGACGCTGCCGAACCAGGACGCCATCGACGCGATGGCCGCGAAGTACGGCGGGAGGACGCTCGACGGGCTGGCCAAGGCGCTCGGCGGCGGGACGATCCGCGTGCTGACCCTGAAGTAGGGGAGAGGGCGGCGGCCGCCGGTCGGCCGCCGCCCGGGGCACAGACGCAAACGGCCGGCCCGCGGCGGGGGCCGGCCGTTCACGCGTACGCCGCCGCCGCTCAGCCTCGCGCCGGCGTCGCCTCGGCGTCGTCCTCAGCCCGTCCTCCGGCCCAGAGCCTGTTGACGATGTGAACGATCACGGTGCCGCTCACAACGAACGTCGCCAGGAGCAGCATCGTGTACGCCCATCGCCCGTAGAGGAAGTTCCCCACAGTGAAGAGCGCCGACCAGATCATGATGCAGCCGGCGAACCAGCCGAGCAGCGCCAGGGGAATGTTGTCGCCGACGGCCTTCTGGCCCTCCCAGTCCTTCGCGAGGCCCGCGTCCTCCCGGACCTTTGTCCAGCCGGGGCCGAACGGCCGCACCTTCTTGTAGAAATCGATGAGGACCCCGCGGTCGGTCGCCGGGCCGAGGTAGGCCGTGGCCACCCAGCAGATGGTCGTGACGAGCACCGTCAGCATCAGCGCGACGTGCGTGCTCACCGGATGCCCGCTCTTCGCGAGAGCGAGGAACACGAGCGAGATCGCGAACGAACTGATCATCGCCACCACCTCGCACCAGGCGTTCACCCGCCACCAGAACCAGCGGACCAGGTAGAGCAGCCCGGTGCCGGCGCCAATCTGCAGGATGATGTCGAACGCGTTCTTGGCCGAGTCCAGCACGAAGACCAGCGCGGAGGAGCAGAAGAAGAGCAGCACGGTCCCGAGGCGGCCCATCAGGACGTAGTGCTTCTCGGTGGCGCCCTTGCGGATGAACTGGCGCCAGAAGTCGTGGACCAGGTACGACGCGCCCCAGTTGAGGTGCGTGAGGATCGTCGAGGAGTTCGCCGCGATGAGGCCGCCCACCATGAGGCCCATGAATCCGATGGGCAGGAACTTCAGCATCGCGGGAAAGGCCGTGTCGTGGCCGATGAGCGTCGGGTCGAGGTGCGGGAAGGCCGCCTGGATGTCGCCGAGCTGCGGGTAGACGATGATGGACGCCAACGCCGTGATGATCCACGGCCACGGCCGCAGGACGTAGTGGGCCACGTTGAAGAAGAGCACCGCGCCCAGCGCGTCCCGTTCCGACTTCGACGCCAGCATGCGCTGCGCGATGTAGCTGCCGCCGCCTGGCTCCGCGCCAGGATACCAGACGGCCCACCACTGCACCGCGATCGGCATGATGAACACGGCGACCGCGATCTCCCAGTGGTTGGCGAAATCCGGCAGGATGTTCAGGTAGTTGATCCCGTTGGGGCCCGACGTGGCCGACAGCTTCGTGATCAGCCCGTCGAGGCCGCCGACCTGGGGCAGCTTCACGGCGAAATACGCCGCCGCGATCACGGCCGTCATCTTGATGAAGAACTGGATCATGTCGATGACGAGCACGCCCCAGAGGCCGGAGTGCGTGGCGAAGACGACGTTCAGCGCCCCCACGAACGCCAGGGTCTGCCAGCGCTCGAACCCGAACAGCACGCCCGCGATCTTGCACGCCGCCAGGTTGACCGTCGCCATGATCATGCAGTTGAAGAAAAACCCCAGGTACACCGCGCGGAACCCGCGCACGACGCTGGCGGCCTTCCCCGAGTAGCGGACCTGGTAGAACTCCAAGTCCGTCATCACGCCCGATCGGCGCCAGAGCCGGGCGTAGAAGAACACGGTGGCGACCCCCGTCAGCACGAACGCCCACCACACCCAGTTGCCGGCCACGCCGTTGCGGCGGACGATGTCGGTCACCAGGTTCGGGGTGTCGCTGCTGAAGGTGGTGGCCACCATCGACAATCCGGCCAGCCACCAGGGCACGGCGCGCCCCGAGGCGAAGAACTCGGAGGTACTCTTGCCGGCGCGTTTCCCGAAGAACAGCGCCGGCACGAAGCAGATAAGGAGCGAGAGCGCGACGATAATCCAGTCGATGGCCTGAAGCTGCATAAGGTCCTGTCCCCGTCCTGGAGGCCCGTCTCGGGCGCCCGATGAGCCACGACACGATAACACAGACGGCGCCCTCCGAAACGCGCCGCGCCGCCGACGGCCCTGCCGCCCCGGTTGTGTCACCCCTGGGGCGGCGGCTGGCGTAGACTGTTCCCACCGACCGGAACCGGCCGCCGGGCGGCCGCCGCCGCGCGGCCGGCGTCCCGACCACGGAGGCAGCATGTCGCGGATCGACGTCCTTCGCCCCTTCATCGAGACGAACCTCGCGGCGCTGCTCGAGACGGACCGCGTGGCTCCAGACGAGGACGGCGAGTACAGCTTTCCCCGCGGCAGCGCCGAGATCACGCTCCGCCTCCTCGACGCTCCGATGCCTCTCCTGCAGTTCTCGGCCGTCCTCGTCTCAGGCCTGAAGAAGAAGGTGCGGGTGCTCGAGGCGCTGAACGAGGTGAACGCCGCGGAACTCGGGTTCCGCGTCTTCCGCTTCGAGGACCTGGTCATCGCCGCCTGGGAGATACCCGCCGACACCCTCGACGCCCGGCAGTTCGCCGACGCATGCCGGCGGTTCGCCGCCGCCGCCGACCGGTTCGACTCGATCATCGCGCGCAAGTTCGGCGGGCGGACGGCGCGCTCTGACGCCGACGAGGAGGCCGTCGATGCCTAGGCGGCAGGCAGCCGGCGTCCTGGCCCGTATGAGCGCCGAGGTCGCCAGCCTGGCCGCGCGGGTGCTGCGGGCCACCGTCGCGGTGGCCGGCCCGACGCCGGACGGCGGCAGCAGCGGCTCGGGCTTCTTCATCGACGCCGGCGGCCACATCGTCACCAACCAGCACGTCGTCGACGACGTCACACCGCCCATCACCATCAGCCTGCACGGCGGCGGCACCGCGCTCGCTGGCGTGGTCGGCGTCGACCCGATCGCGGACATCGCCGTGCTCCGCCTGAACGGGGAGTGGCCGCACCATCTGTCACTGCGCCGCTCCAGAGTGCGCCCGGGCGAGATGTGCCTCGCCGTCGGCAACCCGCTGGGCCGATACCCGGAGTCAGTGACGATTGGGGTCGTCAGCGGGCTCGCCCGCACGGCCGCCGCCGGAACCGGCAGGCCCCACTACGATCTCCTGCAGACCGACTGCGATATCCACGAAGGCAACTCCGGCGGACCGCTCGTGGACGTTCGGGGCCGCGTGATCGGCATCACGACCCTGCTCGACACCGAGTCGCCGCACATCGGCCTCGCCGTGCCCGCCGAGACCGTCCGCGTCATCGTGCCGGAGTTGCTCGCCAACGGGCGCGTGGACCGCGCCACGCTCGGCGTGTCGGTCGCCAGGCGGACGGTGACCGTGGAGGGGAAGCCGGTCGCGGGGCTCGAAGTCGTGCGGATCACACGCCCGAAGGACCAGCGCCTTGAGGCGGGAGACGTGCTGGTGAGCCTCGCCGGGCGGCCCGTGCGCGACGCGCCCGCCCTGTTCGCGCTCCTCGGCCGCGAGCGGATCGGCCGCGCCACGCCGGCGGAAGTCATCCGGCGAGGGCGCCGGGTGGCCGTGAGCGTCATCCCCTGGCGCCTCGAATCCTGACGGCCGCCACCGTCACCGAGCCGCGGGCGGGCCGGCTGGGTTGATCCGCAGCCACGCCAGCGCCCCCGCCACCGACAGCATCGCCGCCACGTGCAGCGCCGGCTCCCAGCCGAACGCCTGCCCGAGCACCGGCGTCAGCATGGGAGACACGAGGCCTCCGATATTGCAGCCGGTGTTCATGACGGCTCCGCCGGTGGCGCTTCGCGCCCTGGCAAGGCGGGCCGCCGTCGTCCAGAACGGCCCTTCGACGCTTAACACGAGGGCCGTTGCCACGGCGAGGGAGCCCGCTGCCAGCCAGGCGGTTGCTGTGTGCGCCCCGATGGAGATGAAGAGGCCGGCGCCTCCCATGCCGACCATCGGCACCAGACGGCGGCCCCAGGCCGGGCCCAGGCGGGTCTGAACCAGCCGATCCGACACCCATCCTCCCGCGGGGATGGACACGGTGGACAGGACCCACGGCAGGCTGCTCCAGACCGCTCCCTCGACGAGGCTGATGTGGCGGACCTGGACCAGGTAGAGGTAGAACCAGAAGATGAAAATGTAGCCCACGTAGCCCTGGAGCGAGTAGCTCAAGGTGAGCCAGCCGAAGCCCGGGACCCGGAGGAGGCGCGCGACAGACCGCGCGTCGGCCGCGCCGCGGGCTTCGGGCGGGCCTCCTGCCGGTTGCGGCGGCCGCCCGGCCGGGCGCGCGTCGGCAGGCTCGCGGACGATCAGCCACACCGCGGCCAGGGCGAGCGCTGGCAGGGCTGACGCCACCATCGCCGCCCGCCATCCCCAGCGAATCATCACCGCCGTCACGAAGGGCGGCGCGATCGCCGAGCCGAGGCCGACGGAGCCGATGATGAAGCCGTTCGCCCGCCCGTGCGCGCGCGGATCGATCCAGCGGGAGACGCCCTGGACGGCAGCCGGGTAGGTCGGCGCGGCGAAGGCGCCCATCAGGAACCGCAGGGCGACCAGCCCGGCCAGCACCACCAGGACATCGGCGCCCCGGTCGGCCCGCGGCAGTGCGGCGTGCAGGGCGGTCAGCGCGACCCATCCCCACGCGAGCCGGCTCAGCGTGCGCGTGGTTCCCCACGCGTCGGCCAGCAGGCCCCCGGGCATCATCAGCAGCGTGTAGCCGAGCAGGAACGCGCTGAAGACGCGGCCCATCTGCGCCTGGTTCAGGCCGTACTCCTCCATGATGAGCGCGCCGGCCACCGAGACGTTCACGCGGCAAAGGTACGCCGCCGTCGCGGTTCCCGAGAGGAGCGCGACCAGGCCCCAGTCGGCCCGTCCCCCGCGGCCGCCGATGACCACGCCCGCCTACTCCAGCTCCGGCATGCCGCGCAGGGGAGCCGGTAACGCGGCGAGGAGATCGAACACGACCACGTCGTTGGCGCCGGCCTTGAGCCACGGCGCCGGGCAGTACAGCCGTCGCTGGGGCCCGATATCCCAGTAGCGACCGAGGTTGTGCCCGTTGACCCAGACCACGCCCTTCCGATAACCCGTCATGTCGAGGTAGGTGTCGGCGGGCCGATCGAGGGTGAAGGAGCCCCTGTAGAACGTTCCTGGGCGGGCGCGATCCACCGCCCCCTCCGGCAGAGCCTCCACCCAGGCGTCGTCGAGGGGCAGGAGGAAGATCTCCCAGTTCATGAGCGTCATGCCGGCGAGGGTCACTCGCTCGGTGATGCCCTTGCGGTCGATCATCTCCTGCGCGAAGTTGATGTGGCCCATCCCTTCGACAAGGATATCGAGCACCGGCATCGCGGCATCCGTGTTCGGGAGCTCAATCGACTTCTGGCCGAGCCTGCGATCCAGCGTGCCGACGAACGCGCCGTTCAGAAAGACCGTCGCGTAGTCGTGAAGGTCGGTGATCACCAGCCGGCCCGCCTTCCTCCCGACGAGCGCGGTGCGATAGAGGACGAGGCCCTGGTTCTGGCCGTACGCCTCGAACGGGCGGGGCTGGACCGAGCGCTGCGGCGCCGGCAGGTTTCCCCAGATGGAGGCGTAGGCGCGCATGGGGAACTCCGGAACCGCCACGGCTGGGATGGGGTCCGGAACCGGCGGCAGCTTCTCGCCCGCCGGCAGCGACGCCGCAATGGCCTCGCGCAGGGCGTAGTACTTCGGAGCCGGCCGGCCCTGCTCGCCGATGGGCGCGTCGTAGTCGTAGCTGGTCAGGTCGGGTTCGTAGCCTGCGCCGCCCGAGTTCGCCCCCGCCGTGAAGCCGAAGTTCGTGCCGCCGTGGGCCACGTAGAGGCTGAAGGACTTCCGGTTCGAGAGCAGGAAGGAGACCTCCTTGAGGAGCGCGTCCGGGCTGGGCCGCGCCCAGGCCTCGCCCCAGTGCGTGAGCCACCCGGGGTAGGTCTCGGCGGAGAAGACCGGCACGCCCGGCACAATCGAGCGCGCCAGCGTCCAGTGGTCCTCGGTCGTTCCCGAGTCGAGGCCCACGGCCGCGCCCGGTAAGTGCCCCGCCTCGAGCATGTGCGGCGTGGGACCGTCGGCGGTGTAGAGCGGCACGTCGATCCCGGCGCTGACGAAGAGGTCCTTCAGCCTGGCCATATAGGCCCGGTCGTTCCCGTAACTTCCGTACTCGTTCTCCACCTGGACCATCAGAATCGGGCCGCCCCGCGTGACGAGGAGAGGGCGAACCAGCGGGACGAGGGTCGCGATGAAACGCTCCACCGCCTTCATGTACGTGGGGTGAAGGCAGCGGACCTTCAGCTCCGGATCGCGGAGCAGGTACGGCGGGAGGCCCCCGAAGTCCCACTCGGCACAGACGTAGGGCCCTGGCCTCAACAGGACCCACATGCCCTCGGCCTGCACGAGCGCGATGAAGCGCGTGATGTCCCGGTTGCCCGTCTTGAAGTCGAAGGCGCCTTCCCTGGTTTCGTGGTAGTTCCAGAAGAGGTAGACCGAGATGGTGTTGCAGCCGAGGGCCTTCGCCATCCGGATCCGGTGCGCCCAGTATTCCGCGGGCACCCTCGCCGGGTGGATTTCGCACCCCCGGATCTGGAAGGGCCGCCCGTCGAGCAGGAAGTCCTGCGGCCCGAGCGTGAAAGCGTGACGGCCCGCCTGGCCGGCGCCTGGAGCGGCGGCGGGCAGAACGGCCGTTCCGGCGAGGGCGGCGAGAACCAGGAAGAGCAGGGCTGATGTCGATCGTCTCATTGAAGGCCTCGCTGGGAGCGTTGGAGACTCAGGGCGCCAGCGTGTGGAGGCTGAAGCCGGCCAGCACCGGCGTGCCGCGCGCCTGCTCGACGATCAGGCGCACGCGCTCGGCCCGCGCCGGGGCGAAGCGCAGGATGCGTTTGTAGCCAATCGTGGTGGCCCTCGCGATCTCGCGACAGGCAGCCTCGGTGCAGGCCTCCAGCCGGAAGGCCTCGACCCGCTGGCCCTGCTCGATGTCCTCCTGGAGGACAGCGACGTTGAAATCCGCCGTCGGCGCGGCGACCTCGTACGACGCCAGCGCTCCGGCAAGGCGCCGCGCCGGCGCGGGCGCGCGCGGCGGCGCGGACGGTCCGAACGTGCGGTCGAGGATGCGCCGCAAGCCCGCGAGGCTCCCGGCGTCGGCATCCGCAATGCGCCCGCGGCGGTCGGGCGGCACGTTCAGAAGCAGCACGCCGTTGCGGCCAACCGAGCTCAGGTAGATGTCCACGAGGGTCTCAGGCGCCTTCACGCGGGCGTCCTCGGCGGCGTGGTAGAACCAGCCTGGCCTGATGGACACGTCGGTCTCGGCCGGATACCAGGCCAGCACCGTCGCCGAGCGGATGGCTTCCCGGCTGCCGAGATCCGTCGCGCGCAAATCGCCCGGCGCGAACGCGTCGTCCAGCGGGTGCGGGGAGTCAGGTCGGATCCGGGCGGCGTCGGCGAGCCGCAGCGGGATGACGCTCCATTCGGTTTCGCGGCCGTACCCGGACTCGGTCCCGACCCAGCGAACGTCCGGAGCCATGCCGAAGATGACGGCCTGCGGCTGCAGCTCCCGGACCACGCGGTAGTAGGAAGGCCAGTCGTAGACCTGCCGCTTCCCGTTCGGCCCCTCTCCGTTCGCGCCGTCGAACCATACCTCGGCAATCTCGCCGTAGCCGGTCAGGAGCTCGCGGAGCTGGGCCCGGAACACCGCGTCGTAGCGCGGCGAGTCGCCGTAGCTCGGCTCGTGGCGGTCCCAGGGCGACACGTAGATGCCGAAGGCCAGCCCGGCTTCCCGGCACGCGCGCGCGACTTCGGCGACGACGTCGCCGCGGCCTTGCTTCCAGGGGCTGTGCCTCACGCTGTGGGCGGTCGTGGCCGTGGGCCACAGGCAGAAGCCGTCGTGGTGCTTGGCCGTCAGGATCAGCATCCTCATCCCGGCGCCGGCGAAGATCCTCGCCCACTGCCTCGCGTCGAAATCCGACGGATCGAACAGCGCGGGCGACTCCTTGCCGTCGCCCCACTCGCGGTCGGTGAAGGTGTTCATGCCGAAGTGGGCGAACCCGATGAACTCGCGCCGCTGCCAGGCCAGCTGGTTGGCCGACGGCACCACCTTCGAGGCTTTGTCCACCACCGAGTCGAGGGATGCGCCGGGCGGAATCGCGACGTACCTCGTGTACCGGGACGCGGCGGGGCCGGACCGGGCAGCGACGCGGGGAGCGCGCCCCGCCGTCGACACCAGCGCGGCAACCGAGGCAGCGGCGATCAGCAGAGAGACCGTGACCGTCTTCATCGAGCGGACTCCGAGACCGGGAGCGCAGGCGCATGGTAGCACGGCCCGTCGCGCCGACCGGCTCCCGCTCGCCGCGCGCGTTCCGGCCGTCCGCAGGGAGAGGCTCCGGGTCAGCTAAGATAAGCGAATGAGAATCATACGCCTTGGCCTGGCGGCAGCCGGCCTGGTCGCGCTGCTCGTTCCGCCGGCGAACGTCCGGGCCCAGGCCCCCGCACCCGGCCGGACGACGGGAGCCGCCGTTGTCGCCTCGCTGCCCCCTCCCGACGAAAAGGTGCCGGTCGATCCGGCCATCACGATCGGTCGGCTTCCGAACGGGCTGCGCTACTACGTGCGCCGCAACAGGCGGCCGGCCAACCGTGCGGAGCTGCGCCTTGTCGTCAACGCCGGGTCGGTGCTCGAGGAGGACGACCAGCTCGGCCTCGCCCACGTCGTCGAGCACATGGCGTTCAACGGAACGCGGCATTTCGCCGGGCGCGAGATCACGGCGTTCATGGAATCGCTCGGCATGCAGTTCGGGCCGAGCCTGAACGCGTTCACCAGCTACGACGACACCACGTTCCTGCTGAAGGTGCCGACGGAGCGGGCCGAGACCCTCGAACGGGCCTTCCTGATCATGGAAGACTGGGCCCACGGGCTGACGTTCGACCCGAAGGAAGTCGAGAAGGAGCGCGGGGTCATCATCGAGGAGTGGCGCCAGGGACGGGGCGCGAGCGCGAGGCTCCAGGAAGCGCTGTTTCCGGTGATTCTCGAAGGCTCGCGCTACGCGTCGCGCAGCCCCATCGGCACGAAGGCGTCGCTGGAGTCCTTCAGGCACGACCGGCTGAAGCGGTTCTACGCGGACTGGTACCGCCCGGATCTGATGGCGGTCGTGGCGGTGGGCGATTTCGACCCGGCCGCGGTCGAGCAGATGATCAAGCGGCGCTTTTCGGCGATTCCCATGCCGCTGCTGGCGAAGCCCCGGCCCCTGTTCGCCGTGCCCGACCACTCGGAGACGAAGTACGCCGTGGTCACCGATCCGGAGGCGCAAGTGGCCTCGGTGACGGTGTTCAACAAGCTCCCGATCCGGGAGCAGAGCACCGTGCTGTCGTACCGGGGCCGCATCATCGATCACCTGTATACCGGGATGCTGAACGCGCGCCTGAGGGAGGTCAGCCGCCGCGCAGACGCGCCGTTCGTCGATGCGGAGGTGAGCCGCGGCATCTTCGTCCGCACCAAGGAAGCCGCGACGCTGGCGGCTGTGACGCCGCCGGAGAAGATCGCGCGCGCCCTCGAAGCCCTGCTCGTGGAGGCGGAGCGCGTGGCGCGTCACGGCTTCACGCCCTCGGAGCTGGAGCGTGAGAAGCGCGATCTGCTCCGCGCCTATGATCAGGCCAGGTCGGAGCGGGAGAAGGAGGAGTCCCAGCCGCTGGCGGAGGAGTACATCCGCAACTTCCTGCTGGACGAGTCCCTGCCTGGCATCGCCTGGGAATACGACGCGCACGTCCGGTTCCTGCCGGGCATCACCCTGGACGATGTCAACGCGCTGGCGCGGGAATGGACCGGCGACTGGAACCGGGTCATCTACGTGTCGGCTCCGGCGCGGCCCGGGCAGGCCGTGCCGGGCGAGGCCGAGCTCGCGCGCGTCGTCGCCACGGTCGCCGCGAAGGCCATCGAGCCGTACGTGGATGCGGGCCATGCCGAGGCGCTGATGGAGACGCTGCCCGCGCCGGGCGCGATCGCGCGCGAACGGGTCGTCCCTGAGGCCGGCTTCACCGAGTGGGTGCTCTCGAACGGCGTCCGGGTGATCCTGCATCCGACCACGTTCAAGCAGGACGAAGTCGTCTTCCGCGCCACGAGCCCGGGTGGCACGTCGCTCGCCGCCGACGCCGACTACGTGGCGGCCGCGACCTCGGCGCAGGTCGTGTCGGCCGGCGGCGTGGGGGACTTCGACGCCGTGGCGCTCAACAAGGTGCTGGCGGGGAAGGTCGCGACCGTCGTCCCCTTCGTCGACGACTCGTTCGTGGGGTTGGCGGGCGGGGGCTCCGTGCGCGATCTGGAGACGATCCTCCAGCTGGTGCATCTCCACTTCACCAGGCCCAGGGCCGACGCGACGGCGTTCGCGGTGCTGAAGAGCCAGTTGCGGACGATCGTGGCGAACCGGCGCGAGTCGCCGGAACGGCTGTTCGAGGACGCGGCGGCAACCGCGCTGTCGCAGGACCACTTCCGACGGCGGCCCCTGACCGAGGCGGTGATCGAAGAGATGGGCCTCGAGCGGTCCATGCGGTTCTTCAAGGAGCGGTTCGCGGACGCAGGGGGCTTCACCTTCGTCTTCTCGGGCAGCTTCGACGTCCAGGCCGTGAAGCCGCTCGTCGCGCGCTACCTGGCGTCGCTGCCCGCCTCGGGTCGGAAGGAAACGTGGAAGGACCCGGGCATCCGCCCCCCGCGGGGCGTCGTGCAGCGCGTCGTGCGGAAGGGCCTCGAGCCCAAGAGCCGCGTCCGCCTGGTGTTCACCGGGGCGTTCCCGTACGAACCGGCCGAGCGCGTCGCCTTGCGGGTGCTGGGGCTGGTGCTGGAGGGACAGTTGGGCTCGGTGCTCCGCGAAGACCAGTCCGGGACCTACGGAGTGAAGGTGGAGACGGACCGCCAGAAGATCCCGAACCCGGAGTACGCCTTGTCCGTCGATTTCGCGTGCGAGCCGGCCCGGGCCGACGATCTCGTGGCCCGGGTCTTCGCCGAGATCGGCCGCCTGAAGACCAGCGACCTGTCGGACTACTACGTCAGGACCGTGCGCGAGGCCCTGCTGCGGGAGTACGAGACCGATTCGAAGGAGAACCGCTACATGGTCGAGCAGATCGCAGAGGCCTGCGACAACGGCGAAGACCCGGCCGTCGTCATCAAGCAGCCGGAGATCTTCCGCCGCGTGACGGCCACGACGATTCAGGTCGCGGCGCGGCGGTATCTCGACACGCGGAACTACGTTCGGATCACCCTCGTCCCGGAAGCGCCGAAGTAGCGCCGCGCGCTCAGTTCACGCGGAACGTCGCGTCGCCGCGCTCGAAGAAGCCGACGATCTGCCGCGCGGCCGCCAGGCCGGCGTTGATGTTGGCTTCGGCCGTCTGCGCTCCCATCTTCTTCGCCGTGAAGACGCAGCGGCCGGGGAACTTCTCGGTGAACTCGGCCGCCCGCGCCGGCGCGACGTCGGCGCCGTACAGGAAGCCCTGGCGCTCGGACATCACCTGCATCAGGCCGGCTTCGTCCACGACCTCGGCCCGGGCGGTGTTGACCAGCGTCGCCGTCGGCTTGGCCTGCGACAGCAGGGCGTAGCCCACCGACTGCACGGTGTCCTTCGTCTTCGGCAGGTGCAGGGAGATGTAGTCCGAGAGGCGGTAGAGCTCGTCGGCCGACGAGAGCGGCGTCACGCCGTCGGCTTCGATCCTCGCCGCCGGGACGTAGGGATCGTAGGCGCACGCCTCCATGCCGAAACCCCTGGCAATCGCCGCGACACGTGCGCCGACGTGGCCGTAGGCGTGGATGCCGATCGTCTTGCCGCGCAGTTCCGTCCCGTCCTTGCCGGTGAAGCCGCGGCGGGCCAGCGTGAGCATCAAGGCGAAGACCAGCTCGGCGACGGCGTTCGAGTTCTGGCCCGGCGTGTTCATGGCCACGATGCCCCGGGCGCTCGCCGCCTTCAGATCGATGTTGTCGTACCCCGCGCCGGCCCGAACCACGATCTTCAGCGCCGGCGCAGCGTCGAGCACCTCGGCGTCCACGATGTCGCTGCGCACGATCAGGCCATCGGCGTCCGCGACGGCCCGCACGTAGTCGGCCTTGTCCGTGTAGCGCTCCAGCCACCGGCATTGGTAGCCCGCATCGCGGAAGATGCCGGCGATGCCGGACACGGCCACCTTCGCGAACGGTTTCTCTGTCGCCACGACGATCGTTCTGGACATCGCGCTGCCTCCTCCGGGGCGGGGCTGGGGGGCCGGCTCGGGAGCCTGCGCCGGCAGATCGAAGATCTTGTCGAGGAGCTGCCACTTGGAGCCCGGCGGGGCCCCGGGAAGCGCCCGCTGGTACTTCCACATCAGCGCCTCCCAAGCCTGGACGGCCGGGTCGGCCGCGTCGAAGGCGGCCTTGCGCTCGAAGCTGAACGTCTCGTCCACCTCCATCAGCATGACGAGACGGGTGTCACGCCGGTAGATGGCCATCGACACCACGCCGGCGCGCCGGATCGAGGCCACCACCTCGGGCCACACCCGGCGGTGGTGGGCCTCGTACTCCGCGATGAGCGCCGGGTCGTCCTGCAGATCCAAGGCGAGGCAATACCGCGTGTGCATCGGCCGCGCTCCTCTCGGCTCGTCCTGGCGCCGATCAGAACACCGCGTACTGGCGCCGGATACGGATCGGCAGCGCGCCCGGCACGAACGACTCCGTCGCCAGAATGAGGTACCCGCCCCCGCCGGCGCCGCTGAGCTTCCAGCCGAGGGCCCGGCCGCCGTGGACGCCGATGAGGTCCCGGACCGCCGCGTTCACCATGTTCGGGAACATCGCCACCTGCGCCTCGAACGACGCCGTGAACGCCCGGCCGAACGAGGCCGCGTCCATCGCGAGCACGGCTCGCCAGCAGTCGTCGGCGGCCGCCGCCAGCGCGCGGGCCCCGTCCGCAGTCACCCGCGTGTCGGCCAGCACGCTGAATGCGGGCGCCCTCGGGCCGAGCGGCACGAGCAGGAGACGCCGCTCGAGCCAGGCGAGCACCGCTTCGTCCCCGACCGACTGGATCGCGTAAGGCCAGTAGGCGCCGTCGTAGTCCAGGCGGTTCAGCCCGGGGTAGACCAGGCCGATCGCGTCCTGGGACCCGGCGACCTCGACCGTGCCGGGCGGGTTTTCGTAGGCGAACAAGATCTTGGCGACCTGTTCGCGGTTGCCCTGCGGCAGCGCGGTGCGCCACAGCTCGATGGCCTTGTTGCGCGTGCTGGAGGCCATGCCGCTCCGGGTGTCGAACTCGTGCGTCGGCTCGATCGAGATCGTCAGGACGGCCCCGGGGTGGTAGCGGGAGACGAACGGCTGGTCCAGCCAGCCGCCCGCAAGATCGATCCGGAACGGGATCGTGCATGCGGCCCGAAGAGCCGTCGTGCTGCGCGCGGGCAGGCCGCCGTGGGGCAGGCGCCTGAGGACCACGTACTGAATGCCCAGCTCCCGGCAGAGCGCCGCCTTGCTCTCGTGGGCGCCGTCCTCGTTGACCACGAACACGTCGGGCTGGATGTCCCGCAACTCGTCGACGAAGTCCAGCAGGCCGCTCCCCCGGCTGATCCGGCACTCCTTGACGCAACGCAGCGAGTCGATCAGATACTTCCGCTCGTCCTGCGTGTTGACGGGGTAGCGGTGCTTCAAGCCGTACACGCAGTCGTCGTTGCCGATGCAGACGTAGAGATCGCCGTACGTCGCCGCCTCGGTCAGGAACGCCACGTGGCCGCTGTGCAGCAGGTCGAAGGTGCCGCTGACGAAGACCCTCGGGGGCATGGGCCTACGACGCGGCGGCGCCCCGGGCGGCCCGAACCTGCTCCGCGATCCAGGGGTAGGTGAGGGCGAGCCCTGCGTCCAGATCAATCTTCGCCTGCCAGCCCAGCGACGCAATCCGGGCGTTGCTGAAGTTGCGCGACTGCACGCCGACCGGCCCGTCGACGTGGCGGATGCGAATCCGCTTGCCGGCGACGCGGGCCGCCGCCTGGGCCAGTTCGTCCACCGTGACGTACTGCGGGCAGCCGATGTTGACCGCTCCATGGAGGTCCGACTGCGTGAGCAGATAGATCCCGTCCACCATGTCGCTGACGTAGGTGTACGAGCGCACGGCCGTCCCGTCCCCCCAAACGTCGATCACGCCCCCGTCCCCGGCTTCGGCGATCTTCCGGCACAGGGCCGCCGGCGCCTTTTCGCGCCCGCCGGTCCACGTGCCCTCGGGCCCGTAGCAATTCTGGAAGCGCGCGATCCGCACCTGCATCCCGTAGCGCCGCTCGTAGGCCTCGGCGAGGCGTTCCGAATAGAGCTTCTCCCAGCCGTACTCGTTGTCCGGATGGGCCGGGATGGCCTCGGCTTCCGTCATCTCGGGCTCGCCTGGGCGCATGTCCCGGTAGACGCACACCGAGGATGAGAAGAAGTAGCGGGGCACGCCGAGCCGCGCGGCCTGGTCGGTCATGTAGAGGTTGATCAATGCGCTGTTGTGCATGATCTCGGTCTCGGCCGAGTGGATGAAGCCCATCCCGCCCATGTCGGCCGCGAGCTGGTACACCTCGTCGAACGTCCCGCCGCCGATGGTCAGCGCTTCGCGGCAATTGGCCTCCACGCGAAGATCGAGCAGCTTGAACTCGTCCGCGCCGTCGGGCGACCACTCGTGCCGCTTGATGTCCACGCCGCGGACGAAGTAGCCGAGGCTCCTGAGTTTCTTGACAAGGTGCATCCCGATGAAACCGCCCGCCCCGCACACCAATGCTCGCTTCACGTCGTGCCTCCACATTGAGGGTTCCCCCGCCTCACTCGGCCGGGGCGTCCGCGTCGCCTGGGGCTTCCTCGTGGGCCTCGAGCAGGCGATCCTCGCCGAGCTGGAGCCGGGAGCGCTCGATCTCGTCCACCCCGATTGCGCTGATGGCCAGCATGCCCGACTCCAGGCGTTCGATCCACCCCTTCGAGCGAAGGTACCACAAGTGGAATTCCACGAGCTCGACAGGGGTGCGCAGCAGCCGGGCCATCTCGTACTCGCCGAGCCCGGGCGAGGACATGTTCCGCCGGCGCTGGACGTAGAGCAGCGAGAGCAGCCGCCCGCGGGTCTCGCGGTCGTCGCCGAACGCCGTGCCGTCGCTGGCCTCGGAGGCGAGCCGCCACTTGCGGTTCCAGTACTCCTGGTAGCGGACGTCGTACGCGGCCCGCTTCTCAGGGTTGGTCAGCGTGGTGTGCGCCTCGACCAGCCGCCGGAACCGGTCGTCGTCCGGGACGGTCTGCCGGTCCGGATGGTACTTCTTGGCCAGGTGGCGGAAGACCCGATCCACTGTGTCGGGATCCGCATTCGGACTCAATTGCAGGAGCTCGTAGTAATCGACGAACGCCGGCTGGTTCACGCACGCCTCCATCCGGGCCGGCGCCGCGCGTGACCGGGAGAGCCGGCGCCGGGGATCATCCCCGCTGCCCAGTATCCGGCGCCGCCGGAGGATGTCAAGCGGGAATTCCTCGCGGGGGTACAAGCGGATGCCGGCCGGTGTACACTGGCGCCGGAATCGCCGCATGACGCCCACCTTCGTTGACCCGCTGATCGGGAAGCGCGCCGACCGTTACGAACTGGTCCACGTGGAAAGCGGCGCCGTGCTCGCCTCCCGCCTCGAGACGGCGTTCGACGCGCGGGTGCGCCGCCGCGGGCTGATGGGGAGGGACGCGCTGCCGCCGCAGGCCGCGCTGGTGTTCGCGCCCAGCCGCGTCGTGCACACGCTCGCCGCCCGGGCGCCGGTGGACGTCGTCTTCGTCGCGCGCGACGGAACCGTTGTCAAGGCCGTCCGCAGCCTGAAGCCGTGGCGGGCGAGCGCGGCGCTCGGCGCTCACGCGGTCATCGCCGCGCCGGCGGGGTTCCTGGCGCGCTCAGGCACGATTCCGGGCGATCGCATGGCCATCCGGGAGGCCCAGGCGCCGCGTCCCCCGCGCGAGATCCTGCCTCTGCGCTCCGCCGGCAGGAGCCCGGCGATCTCCGCCGTCGACAGCGTCGAGCCGTGGGACCTGGACCCCGTGGAGCCGCGGCAGGAAGGACGCATGGGCACGGCCGCCGCCGGCGGCCCCTCGGGCCTTCGGACCGGCCCGCCGCGGAGCGCAGCCGCCGGGCGGACGCCGGTTGGACCGGCGGACCTGGAACGCGTGCTGGCCCGGCGGACTCCGGTTGCGTGGTACGAGGCGGTCGCCGTGGTCCGCGAGCTGTGCGATGCGGTGATGACATCGTCGCCGGGCGACGGCTTGCGCGTTCCTGAGCTGGCCGAGATCCTGTTGACTCCCGACGGCCGCGTGGAACTCGCCGGGGCCGGCCCTGCCACCCCCAATCCGGTGGCCGCGGCGGCCAGGGTTCTCCTGGCGCTGCTCGCCGAGGCGGAGAGCCTGCCCGTGCAGGTGCGGCTGCTCGCCCTCGAGGTCGTGTCATCGTCGCCCGGGGCCGATTCGATGGCGAGCTTCGTAAGCAGACTCGAGTATTTCGAGCGTCCGGGACGGCGCGACCACATCCGGGCGCTCGTCGAGCGCTTCAGGGGGCTGCCTCAGAGCCCGCTGGAAGCGCTGGCGGACGCGCCGGAGGCGGAGGCGCCGCCGAGCCCCGCCCCGCCGCCCCCGATCCCGTGGTGGCGTCGGCGGCGGGCGAGGTTGGGACTCGTCGCCGCCTCCGGCGCTGTCATCCTGCTGGCATTGGTCTCAGCTCTCCTGGCCCCGCGCGGGAGGCCGATCGGCGCGGCCGAGCGCCCCGGGCCGGGCGGCACCGTCGAGCGTCGCGGGCCGGTCGCACGAGCCGTTGCCGACGTGAGCGAGCGCGTAGCGGCGATTGCGTCGGATGGCATCGATGCGGTCGCTAGGTGGCTCGGCGTGTCGCCGGCCGCGCGGAAGGCGCCCGCCCCGGCGGAAACCGTGGCGGAGGCGCCCACCGCCGACAGCCAGGCCGACCGCGCCGGCGTGGCGCTGCGCCGGCGGCGGGTGCGGACTCCCCAGACGGCCCCTGAGCCCCGCGAGGCGGAGCGTCCCAGGGAACGGCCGGCGCCGGCGCTTGTCGACACCCTGATCTACTCCAGCGACGACGCCGGCGTGGTGCCGCCACGGCTGGACCGCGCGCGCCTGCCCGCGGCCCCTCGCGTCGGCACCGCGCAGCACGACCTGCCTCAGGTGGAACTCGTCATTGCCGCCTCCGGCGAGGTGGAATCGGTCAAGCTCGTCACCGGGCCCGCCGACGTCCGCGCAGCGATGATGCTGAGCGCCGTCAAGAACTGGCAGTTCCGCCCGGCCACCCGCGACGGCGTTCCCGTCCGCTACAGGATGCGCCTGCGGCTGACCAACCAGTAGCCAGCCTGGCCCCGCTCTTCACCATGTGCGGACGAAGATCTGCGTGAAGTAGACCGTCCCGGAGGGGGAGATCGCCACGCCGATGCCGGTCTGACCGAAGGTCCCCTCGATGTTGGGCCTGTGGGTCGGACTGTCCAGCCACCCCTGGAACACAGCGGCGACCGGATCCGCGTAGCCCGACACCATCGCGAGATTCTCGGAGGCGTCCGCAACGCGGAGGATCAGCGCCACGGCCAAGACCCGAGCCGCGAAGCCGTCGTGGCCGAACGGCACGGCGCCGCCGGCCATGTTCGCACTGTGGCCTCGGGCGATGTCCGCGATCCCGCCGTGCCAGGAGAGGGCCGGCAGGCCGATCGCCGCGCGATGGGCGTTGACCCTGGCGTGCATCTGCTGTTCAAGAGTCGAGGGCGAAAGCGCCTGGGCAGGAGCGGCCGCGGCCGACGGGGAAGCTGGAGACCCGGTGGACGACGAGCAGGACGCGAGCAGCGCCGCGAGGAGGACGGCCGTCACGACGGGCGCGGTCGACGGCGAGGGTGGAACGCGGCGCATGGGCAGTGCTCCCGGAAGGGGAAGCCGGCCGGGCCCCGTGCGGGCCGGTGCCCTTACGGAGGTATCGGCCGCGGCGGAGGGCGCCAGTATGGCGCGGGGCCATTCACGGGCGGATCCCGGCGGCGGGCGGGCCGCCGGGCGGCGGATGGTGCGCGCGCCGGCGTTTTGTGGCATGATTGAATAATTATGCGTGCTCGTGCATATCCGGACGTGACGACGAGCGCCGCCCCGGCAGGGGTTGGCCCTGGCCCGGGAGCCAGGAGGTGACATGCATCGGATGACCGTCCTCGCCGCCCTTGACTCGATCCGCGCGTCCGCGGGCCCGGCCGCAACCGCCGGACTGCCGGGGGACGTGGTCGACCGTTTCGCCTCGCGCGACCCGCGCCTGGGGCGCGCCATCGACGCGGCGCGGTGGCGGCGCACGGCCATGGAAGCCTCCTGCGGCTCGCTGTTCCGGCTCTCCGAGCGCGACTTGTGCAGCCGGCTGCAGGAGCGCATCCTCAACTTCTACGGCGCGGCAGGCGTCAACCCGTACGTGCCGCTGGCCGCCGAAGGGCCCTGGATCGTCACCTCGCACGGCGCGGTGCTGCACGACTCGGGCGGCTACGGCATGCTCGGGCTCGGCCACGCGCCTGCCGCCGTGCTCGAAGCGGTGGCCGAACCCCATGTCATGGCCAACGTGATGACGCCTTCGTTCAGCCAGCACCGCCTCACCGAGCGGCTCGTGCGCGAGATCGGCCGCAGCCGGGGCGCATGCCCCTTCGACAGGTTCGTTTTTCTGAACAGCGGGTCGGATGCCGTCACCTTCGCGTGCCGCGTCTCGGACATCCGCGCCCGGGCGCTGACCGATCCCGGCGGGCGGCGGGTCGGCCGCACGGTCAAGCGGCTGGCCGTCGTCGACGGCTTCCACGGCCGCACGGAAGGCCCCGCGCGCCTGTCCGAGTCGTGCCGCGCCGGCTACGCGAAGCATCTGGCGTCGTTCCGCGGCCCCGACAGCCTGGTGTTCGTGCCCGTGAACGACATCGCGGCTCTCCAGAAGGCCTTCTCGGACGCCGAGCGCGAAGGCGCGTTCTTCGAAGCGATGTTCGTCGAACCGGTGATGGGGGAGGGGGCGCCCGGGCTCGCACTGACGCCCGAGTACTACGATGCCGCGCGCTCGCTGACCGCCGACTCGGGGTCGTTCCTCGTCGTGGACTCCATCCAGGCCGCCTTGCGCGCCCAGGGCTGCCTCAGCATCGTGGATTATCCGGGATTCGAGGCCAGCCGGCCGCCGGACATCGAAACCTACTCCAAGGCGCTCAACGCCGGGCAGTACCCGCTGTCCGTCGTGGCCCTGACGTCGGAGGCGGCCGCCACCTACGTCACCGGGCTCTACGGGAACACCATGACCGCCAATCCCCGCGCCATGGAAGCCGCCTGTGCCGTGCTGGACGCCGTCACCGACGACCTGCGCCTGAACATCCGCGAGCGCGGGCGCGACCTGCGCGACGGCCTGGAGGCGCTGTCGCACGAGTTCCCGGGGGCCATCGAGCGGGTCGTCGGCACCGGGCTGATGGTGAGCGCCATGCTGAACCCGGCTCGGTACCGCGTGGTCGGCGAGGACGGATTCGAGCGGTTCCTGCGCACGAACGGCATCGAGATGATCCACGGCGGCGACACCGGCCTGCGTTTCACGCCGGCCTTCGACATCACGCGCGAAGAAGTGGATCTCATCGTCTCCGTCGTGCGGCGCGGACTCGCGGAACTGGCCCCGGGAGCCTGACCAGGCGTCGCTCGGGCGCGCGCGCCGGGCTCGGCCCCGGCCGGCGGCCGCCACGATGGAGGCGCCGGGCGCGTGCCTGGCGCGGTGTCCCTAGCCGGGCTGCTCGTCACTTGCGGAAGAGCATCTCGCGCCAGCCGTTCTGCAGCAGGTAGGACTCGGTCACGCGCAGGCCGTCGAATACCCTGATGATGGCGCGGTTGGGGAGCAGGCCGCGACGTTCGAGCACGGTGGCGTACGGCAGCAGCCTGACGTGCGAGTCGTCCTCGACGACGAACTTCGTGCCGCCGATGCCCGCCCGCGGCGTGCTTCCGAAGAGCCCGAGCACGACGCCGCCGGCCCGCAGGGCCTTCACCAGGGTCCTCGCCAGGGCCTGCACGGCGCCGCCGTCAAGATAGTCGCAGACGTCCCAGAGGAGGACGCCGTCGATGCTGCCGTCGTCGAGGGCGAACCGGTTCGACAGGAGCGTGGCGGCGTCTACGGGCCGGCCCTCCCGGGCTTGGCGATCCAGGTCGGTGATGAGATCGGCGATGAGGACCTTGCAGCCGAGCCGCTGGCCGTAGTAGGTGACATTGGCGCCCGAGAACGGGCCAAGATCCAACAGGACCGGTGACGGACGGGAGCCGAGGTGGGCCAGGAACCTGGCGAGCGTCTTCGATCCGAGGACGGGCCAGTCCGCGCCCGCCGGTGGCGCGGCGGGCGCGAGGCGGGCGGCCTCCGCCCCTCGTTCGGGCGCGAGCCGCGAGAGCCACCTTCGGAGCCTTCCCGCGGTGCGGTCGCCGGACAACACCGTCTCCCCAGGCAAACGCCCCCTAGCCGATCGCGCCGGGGCGCGCCGCGCTGCGACCGTTACGCGCCAGCGGGCCTAGGCCCGCCCGAAACGGGGCCGCCTGCCGGACGCGGCTCGAGCTTCGGCTCGGCCTTCGGCGCTTGGACCGCCGGAACCGGCGCGCTGGCGGCCACTGGCGGCTTCTGCATGTCCACGCTGCCGCGCAGGTGGGCGCCCTCCGCGATCGACACGACCGGCGCGGCGATGTTGCCGTCCACCGACCCGCTGTCGCGGATGTCCAACTTCTCGCTGGCGGTGATGTTGCCAACCACGTGGCCGCGGACGACCACCACCTTGGCGAGGATTTCCGCCTTGATCCTGGCGTGAGGGCCGATGGTCAGGACATGGTCGCGAAGCTCGATCTTGCCCTCGACCGTGCCCTCGATCAGCAGGTCTTCTCCGCCTCCGAGTTCGCCCTTGAAGACCACCGACTGCCCGATGTGCAGAGCATCCTTGTCCATGTGGCGCGTCGCCTCGCTGTCAGGTGAGTGGCTTCGCGGCGGTGCCGCCGATGGCGGCGCACCGGGAAGCCCGGATCGGACGGCATCTCGGCCGCCGAGCGGCGGTCGTTCGACTTCTCCTCGCTTCCACATCGTCAACCCCTCGGTCCGGTCCGGCGGCCTACCCGCCAGAGCCCGGGTTCGGCGGGAAACCGGGCCTCGGCGCCGTCAGGCCGCTGCAGGCCGCATGCCAAGCCTAGCACCCGCGGCCGCGAGCGGCAAACCCGCGGTTTTTGGCAGGAACGGCCCAGGTCGACGCACACGGTCGCGCCGCGGCCCGATGCTTGCGCGGCGCCTGCGCCTGCACTTCTTGCACTGGGCGATGCGCAGTTGTTACCCGGCGGGGTCGGCCCGGCCAGCCGGATCGAAGCGCGGGCCTGCGCGGCGGGAGGCCAGGCGACGGCCTTCTACGTGCGGCGCCGTCGCCCGCACCGCCGCCCAGACCCGTGCGGCCTCTCGCAGGCTGGCCAGGGTCGTCTTGTGGGCGCACCGGCACCGCAATCGCTGCGTACGTCCGCCGCCGCGTCGGTGGAAGCCGAGCGCTGCGTGACGCTGGGGTGCGGCGTGGTTGGGTCCAGTGTCGCACGCGAGCGTTGCCGTCTGCTTCGCGGGGCGTTCGGCGACCGCGTGCGGGCACACGAGCGGGCCCGCGCGCACGAGAGAAGGGGCGCCAGGCTCGGAGTCCACGGGCGGTGCGCCGTCCGCCCGCGCGAGACCCCAGGTCCCGAGGCCCAGTGCGCTGGTCCCTAGCGCTGGACCCGTCCGCTCTGATCGCCCCCGACGAGCCGCGCCACTTCCGCCGCGCTGACGCGGTTGAAGTCGCCCGGAATCGTCTGCTTCAGGGCGCTCGCGCCGACGGCGAACCGGAGCGCCGCACCGGCCTCCTGTCCGGTCGCGAGCGCGTAGATGAGGCCGGCGGCGAAGCTGTCTCCGCCGCCAATCCGATCGACGAGCGTCACGTCGTAGCGGGGCCCCTCGAAGAACGTCCCGCTGGCTCCGTCGTAGAGCACCGCGCTCCAGCCGTTGCGGCTCGCCGAGTAGCTCTCGCGCAGCGTGATCGCGACCTGCTGGACGCCGAACTCCCTCACGACGTCGGCGGCGGCGTCGCGGTAACCGGCGACGTCGAGCCGACCGCCCGCCACGTCCGCGCCGCGCACCTCGAGGCCGAGGCAGGCCTGGATGTCCTCCTCGTTCGCGATGACGAGGTCCGTCATGCGGGCAAGCGGCCGCATCACCTCGCGGGCGCGGTCCTTCGTCCAGAGCTTCGCGCGGTAGTTGAGATCCAGGCTGATGCGGGCCCCGGCGGCCCGCGCCTCCGAGAGCGCCTCGTGCGTCGCCTCGGCGAGGCTCGGCCCGAGGGCCGGCGTGATTCCCGTGAGGTGGAACCACGCGGCGCCTGCCAGCACGGCGTTCCACGGCACGTCCCCGGGCTTGAGCTCCGTAATGGCCGCCCCGGCGCGATCGTAGACGACCGCCGATCCCCGCTGGCTGGCGCCGGTCTCCGCGAAGTAGATGCCGAGCCGCGCGCCGCCCCGCTGCACGAAGTCCGTTCGCACGCCCTCGGCCCTCAGCGCCCGGATGGCGCCGTCTCCGACGGGGTTGGCCGGCACGCGCGTGACGTAGTAGCTCGCGAACCCGAACTGCGCGAGGCTCGCTGCCACATTGGCCTCGCCGCCTCCGAACGTCGCCTGCAGCACCGGCGACTGGAAGAACCGCTCGAAGCCGGGCGGGCTGAGGCGGAGCATGATCTCGCCGAAGGTCACCGTCTTGATTGGGGCCGTCATGACTGCCGCTCCCTCGCCGCTCGCACGGCCTCGACGAACCGGGCCGCCCGAAGGGCGATCGCTGCGAAGTCGCCAGATGCGACGAGTCTCGCCTCCACCATCGCCGATCCGACGCCGATCGCCGCCGACCCTGCGCGGATCCAGTCGCCCGCGTTCTCGAGGCTGACGCCTCCGGTGGGCATGAGCTTGACCTGGGGCAGCGGCGCCAGGACGTCCCTGATGTACGTCGGCCCGAGGGCGGTGGCGGGGAACACCTTGACCATGTCCGCGCCGGCCTCCCAGGCTGAGAGGATCTCGGTGGGCGAGAAGCAGCCCGGCATGACGGCGACATCCCGCTCGTGGCAGGCGGCGATGACCTCCGGCCTGAACACCGGCCCGACGATGTATCGCGCGCCGGCGTCGATGGCCGCGCGCGCGGTGTCCGGATCGACCACGGTTCCCGCCCCGAGGATGACGTCCTCGGGCAGCGTCGGGGCGATCTCCGCGATCAGCGCGATCGCGTGCGGCACGCTCATGGTCACCTCGAGCGCCCGCACGCCGCCGGCAGCGAGAGCGCCGACGACGGCCCGGAGTTTCGACGGATCCTGGATGCGGATGACGGCAACGATGCCGCACGCCTCGATGCGCGCCACGGTGTCGGTACGCTGCTGTCCCATGAGTCTCTCCGCCTCAGCGCGCCGGCCACCCGGGGTCGACGGCGAGGATGTGCCCCGTCACGCAGTCCCTCGCCGGCGGCGCCTGGAAGGCCGCGGCTCCTGCGACGTCGCCGGCTCGCCCGCGCGAACATGGAGGCCGGGGTCCGCGGTCACCTCGGCGCAGGGTCCGTGCTGGAGCGGGTAGCGCCCCTCGACGGGCGCGCGGAACTCCGCGATGTCCATCGACCCGCCGGCGCGCACCTCCACGAGAGAGCCGCGCGGAATGCACAGCGCGCCGTGCCGGCCGACGGGGAAGCGCGGGCCGTCGGCGACGACGGTGGCCGTTCCCGAGAGGCAGACGAGGCCCTCCTCCTCGCCGCCCGTGTCGAGGGTCACGGAGGGCGCCTCGGCGTCGAGGATGATGCGCCCGTAGCTCCGGTGGCGGGTGGCGCACCGCAACCTCCCTGGCCCGCTCCACGCCCGAGCACCGCGGGCGGGCGGGGCAGGCCGTACTCGCGGGCGCGGGGGCCCTGACAGCCGGCGGCCGGCGCGCGGGCTACCGGCGCTGGAGATCTCCCAGGCTGAGCGTGGCCCTCTGCGTGTAGCCCGCCGGCGGCTCGAACGTGCCCGCAGGCGCCGCCGTCTCGAGGATCTCGACCGTCTCCGTCGTTGTGCGCATCCGGGCACCCATGAGTTCGGCCGTCAGCTCGGTTGCGATCTGAAAGCCCCGGATCTTCGTGAACTCCCTCACCGACTCATCGGTCAGGCGCATCTGGCCCTGCAGGAACGCCGGCATCACCTTCGCCGCGAATTCCACGAGCGACGCCGGTACCTCGGTGGACGCCCAGACGCGCATCGTCATCGGCATGCCCATGACGGTGAGGGTGGCGTCGTACGCCGTGCAGGGCCATCTGCCGATCGTCTTCCTCTCGGCCGTCGGCACCACCGTCGCCGTCATCTGCAGCATGGGCGCCATCTGCTGGGCCTCGGGCGGGAGGATCTTCGTGATGTCCAGCGGCAGGGGGGCCGCGACGTAGGACCTGTCGCGGTGGTTGATCATGTACGCCACGTTCTTGTGCAGGTCGACGATGAAGCCGGAGTCCCTCCCGTTCTGCGCGGTCCTGCCGGTCGAGTACCACTGCTCGCTGACGTCGTCGCGCTCGGGCTGCGACTGGCCGCCGACGGACATCGCGTCCGCATGCGCCTTCACCCTGACGAGCACGTCCTGGGCGGCGGCGGGACCGGCGGTGAGGGCGAGCAGCAGGACGAGGGCGAAGGCCTTCTTCATGGGGTCACGCTCCTGACGGGAGAGGATAGCACAGGGTGGTTTGACCAGTTAAGGGCAACTCGCCGAGGAAGGCCGCATCCCGGAGGCGAACGGAGAGTGGTGAGCCGGGTGGGGATCGAACCCACGACCACCGCATTAAAAGTGCGATGCTCTACCACTGAGCTACCGGCCCGCAGCCCCTCATTCTAGCGCACCGCCCCGGCTGGCACCCGGCCCTATCGCTTGAGCGACACCGACACGCCTTCTCCAGAGGGCGAGACGATGGCGGACCTGAGGCGAGGATGGGAGCGGAGCGTCTCGAGGAAGTCGCCCATTTCCGACGCTTTGTTGACGACGTTGTGGGCGACGAAGAAGCCGCCCACATCCAGGCGCGGGAACACGAGCTCGAAAAAGCGCTGATAATCGCGTTTCCAGGCGTCGAGGAAGACGAAGTCGAACGTGCCGGGCAGGCGGGGGATGGCGGCGAAGGCGTCGCCGGCAACCACCGTGACCACATCCGAGAGCCCGGCGGCGCGGACGTTGGCCTCCGCGTCGCGGGCGCGGGCCGGGTCGAACTCGATGGTCACCAGGCGGCCACCCGTCTCCCGGAGACCGAGGCCGATCCAGATGGCCGAGTAGCCGCTCGCGCCGCCGATTTCCAACGCCCGCTTCGCGCCCTTCGAGACGACGAGGAAGCGGAGGAAGCGGCCGTCTTCTTCGGAGACGGCCAATTGGCCGGTGTCGGCGGCCTTGATCCGGGTCAGCACCAGATCGGAGGTCCGCGGCACGGGCGGATCAGCCTGCGCCGGGGCGGCCGCCCACAGGGCACAGGCGAGCGAGAACCACGCTATCGGGCGGCGGCAGGCCATGAGAGCTCCAGGCGGGGCCCGTCGCGGACACGCGACACCGGTCCGGTTGAGCTAGGCGTGTCCCTCCGGCGCCAGGGGCATCATTCTATCAGCCTCGGTGCCGGCCCCGTCGATCCCGCCGCCCTCCACGAGCTGCGAGATTGTCGCGGCGATGTCCCACAGGTGCGACCGGCAGAGGGCCAGGTCCCGGCGCGCGTCGGCGCTGACGCCGGGCCGCAGCATGGCCTGGTCCAGCGAGCGCAGGGCCGCCGCGAGGGGCCCGTTGAGTTCCTCGCCGATGGCCCCGGCAATGGCGCCGATGGCCAGCACGCGCTGGTGGTGGATCTGGGCGGCCGTCTCGCGCCGCGCGGCAATGAGCTTCTTCAAGCGGGCGCCCAGTTCGCGCGCGGGCACGGGCTTCACCAGGTAGTCGTCGGCGCCGGTGTCGAACCCCTGGAGCTTGGACGGCGTATCGCCCAGCCCCGTCAGCATGACGACGGGAACCTGGCGCGTTGCGGCGTCCCGGCGCAGGGCCCGGCAGACCTCGAACCCGTCCATGCCCGGAAGGCGCACGTCGAGCACCACGGCGTCGAACGGGCCCTGCCGCGCAGCCGCCAGGCCCGTCGGCCCGTCGGCGGCGCACGTGACGCGGAAGCCCTGGAGAGACAGCAGCTCCTGCAGGCCTTGCGCGGCCCGCTCCTGGTCCTCGACAAGGAGGATGTGCGGCTGTCCGTTCTGGGTCGGGGGCGCAGAGGGGATGAGCGTGGGCATGAGCAACTCCGGCGGGAGTATCGGCGCGACTGCGCGAAAACGGTAGGGGATTGCCGCGGGCTGCGCGTTTCTGCGCGCCGGTGCGCGGTGCCGGCACGGGCAGCATGCCCGCGCCGGTGCCCCGCCTGGCCTCTCCATCGCGGCGAGGGGAATCGTGCTACACTCAGGCGCTTTCGGGACTGCGACGGAGGAAGGCGCCTTGAGTCCGATCCTGGTGCGGCCGGTCCGCGAACAACTGGAGCACGACCGCGTCATCCGCCTGCTCCAGGCTCGGTACAAGCGCAAGTTCACAGTGGGCATCAACCTCGGGAGCGAGCAGACGGCTCCTGTCGGCACCGGCGCCGACGCGCTCTATCCCGATCTGGTGCTCACGACGCTCGCCACCGGGCGCAAGCTCCTCGGCGTCGTCGAGGTGGAAACCGCGGAATCGGTCAATCAGCTCGAGGCGATGGCCCAGTGGGTGCGCCTCGGGCGCCTGCCCGTCGACTTCGCGCTCTACGTTCCCGCCAGCGCGGCAACCGTCGCCCGGCGGCTGTGCGCCGATCTCAACGTGGGCGTGACCGAGCTCTGGACGTTCCATCTGCTGGGCGACCAGCTGCGGTTCACCCAGATCCAGCGGTCGCCCGTGGCCGAGAAACTCCAGGCCGCCCGGGCCGCCGCCGCCGAGGCGCGCAGGGCCGCCGCGGCCCAGGCGGGGGAGACGGCGCCGCGCCGGAAGCGCGCAGCCCGGAAGAAGACGCCCTCCGCGAAGCGGGAGAAGGCTTCGCGTCCCAAGCCGGCGCGCCCGCGCTCGGCGAGCCGGCTCGTCGCCAAGAAGCGCTGACCCGCCCGTCCTGCCGGCGTCGTCGCCCCAAGCGACATCGGCCGGTGATCTGCGCCGATGGAGCGCTGGCGGAGCGCCCCCGGAGCCGCAGGGACTGGGGTAGAATGGGAGTGTCTGCACGCGAGAGGCTTGCACATGCAGGGTGATTGCTTTCGTTGGCCCGTCACCGGGGCGCTCCTCCTTCTGGCGGGAACCGTGTTGCTGGCCCAGGCGCCCGGCTCACCGGCCGGGCAGGCGCCCGCCGCGCCGGAGCAGGGCGCGCAGAACCCCACGTTCCGGGTGACCGTGGATCTGGTCACGAGCGACGTCATCGCCCGCGACGCGCGGGGCCAGTTCGTGGCGGACCTGAAGAAGGACGACTTCGAGCTGTACGAGGACGGGGTGCTGCAGGACATCGCCTCGCTGGTTCTGGTGCACGGAGGCCGGGTCTCGAACCTGGCCCTGCCGCCTCCGGCCGCTCCGCCTGAGGGCATCATCCTGCCGCCGGCCCGGCCGATGAACGACGCCTCGGGCCGCATCTTCATCCTCTTCATCGACGATCTGCACCTGGATTTCAAGAACACGGGCCGGGTGCGCGAGCTGCTCAAGAAGATCAAGAACACGCTGATTCACCAGGGCGACATGTTCGGCGTGGTCTCGTCGGGCACCTCGTCGATCGAGATCGATCTCACGTACGATCTCAAGCGGATCGACGAGGCCATCAAGAAGACGATGGGAGGCGCGCTGAAGCCCACCGACATCATCCAGGGCCCGGAGGGGGCGGAAGGGCCCACCGAGGTCCGGTACCGGGCGCACGTCGCGTTCTCGGCCGCGGCGGACATGCTCGAGAACCTCTCGAAGGTGCACAACCGGCGGAAGGCGCTCATCTACGTCAGCAACGGGTACGATTTCAATCCGTTCCAGAAATCGCGCTACGGCGAGGCGGAGTTCTTCGAGAACCGTTTCGGGGCGGCCCAGCTGCGGCAGACCCAGGGCGACGACACCTACGGCGGGACGGCCCAGAACCAGGGCGACCGCTACGACGGCAACACGCCGCGAGGGAACGACCGGTGGGCCGACGCCGACCTCGTCCGGGAGCTAGCGGAGCTGACCCGGGCAGCGAACCGCGCCAACACGACGATCTACACCATCGACCCGCGCGGGCTGGTTGGCATGCCCGATCTCGACGACAAGGTGGACCCGGTCGAGTGGCAGGAGTTCGTGACGAACTCGATCAACAGCCTGCGCGTCCTGGCGGAACTGACGGGCGGCATCGCCGTGGTCAACCAGAACGACTTCGAGAAGGCGCTGAAGCGCATCGACGCGGAGACCAGCGACTACTACATGCTCGGGTACTACTCCAACAACCCCGATCCCTTGAAACGGACCCGGCAGATCGACGTCAAGGTGAAGCGGAAGGACATCGACGTCTGGTCGAGGAAGTCGTACTCGCTCCGGACGAACCCGCGGAGGTAGCGGGCGGGGGCCGAGGGGCCGCGGCGCCGCCGCGGCCGTACCGGCCGGCCGTCCTCTTGTGCTATGCTCGTGCGGCTCGGACCGGGTCCGTCAGGCGGCGCGTGCCGCCACCTGCGACGGGGTCGACCCGGGCGCGTCGAGTGCCGTTCCCAGTGACACTCTCTATCGGAGAAAACAGGATGCATCAGACCATCAGGACTTGGCTGGGGATCGCCGTGCTGTGCGCCGTCGTCGGCGCCACTCCCGCGATGGCCCAGAACATCACGACCGGGACACTGACCGGCACCGTGATGGACGCCCAGCAGGGCGTGCTGCCGGGGGCCACCGTCGTGGCGGTGCACCAGCCGACGGGCACCACCTACGAGGCCGTGACGCAGGCCGACGGCCGGTTCACGATGCTGGCGGTCCGCGTCGGCGGGCCGTACACCGTGAGCGCTGAAATGACCGGGTTTCGCAAGCAGGAGCAGGCCGGCGTCGAGGTGGGCCTCGGCGAGTCGCGGGCGGTGGCGTTCACGCTCCAGCTCGAGACGGTGCAGGAGACGGTGAACGTCGTGGCGGCGGCGCAGGTCATCGACACGACCCGGGCCGGGGCGGCCGCAAACGTCGGGACGCAGACGCTCGAGGCGCTGCCGACGATCTCGCGGAGCCTGAACGACTTCGCCCGGACGTCGCCGTACTTCAACACGAACACGGACAGCGCGACCGGCGGCGAAATGGTCAGCGTGGCCGGCCGGAGCAACCGCTACAACAACATGCAGATCGACGGGGCGGTGAACAACGACGTGTTCGGCCTCGCCGCCACCGGGACGCCGGGCGGGCAGACGGGCACGCAGCCGGTCAGCCTCGACGCCATCCAGGAAGTCCAGCTGGTCGTGTCGCCGTACGACGTGCGCCAGGGCGGGTTCTCCGGCGGCGGCATCAACGCGATCACCAAGAGCGGCACGAACGCCTTCAAGGGCAGCGCCTACCTCTACGGGCGCGACGAAAGCCTCGTCGGCAAGCTGCCGAGCGTGATCACGCCGGCCAAGCCGACGCCCACGGACACGAAGGTCGGCGAGTTCAGCGACAAGCAGTACGGCGTCAGCCTCGGCGGGCCGGTCGTGAGGAACAAGGCCTTCTTCTTCGGCAACGTGGACTGGGCCCGCAAGAAGACGCCGGTGGGGTACTCGATCGACGGGAGTTCCGGTCAGACCTGGGGCAACGCCGACACCGTGCAGCAGGTGGCCGCGATCGCCAAGGCCAAGTACAACTACGACGTCGGCGGCTTCGGCGAGTTCAGCAACCCGAACAACAGCAACAAGGTGTTCGTGAGGGCCGACCTGAACGTCTCGCCGCGCAACCAGCTCACGCTGCGGACGAACTGGGTCGACGCGATGGCCGACATCGGGTACCAGTCCAGCACTTCGTTCAAGATGCCGACGAACTTCTATCACATGACGGACAAGATGCTGTCGAACGTCGGCCAGTTGAACAGCAGCTTCGGCAGGGTCTTCAACGAGTTCCGCGTCACCTACTCGCGCGAGCGCAACAAGCGCGGCGGGCAGCCCGGCGTGCCGGACTTCCCGGAAGTGCGCGTGGATATGCCGGACGGCACCTCCATCTACCTCGGAACCGAGTACTCGTCGCATGCCAACCAGCTCAACCAGGACATCATCGAGGTGACCGACGACGTCACGATGGTGCTCGGGAACCACACGGTGTCGGTCGGCACGCACAACGAGTTCTACAAGTTCTACAACCTGTTCATCCAGTACGCCTTCGGCGGCTACCGCTTCAACAGCGTCGCGAACTTCGAGGCGGGCCTGGCGCAGTCCTACAACTACAACTTCTCGAACACCTCGAACCCGAAGCAGGCCGCCGACTTCCCGGTGTACCAGTTCGGGTTCTACGCGGGCGACAAGTGGCGGGCGCGGAGCAATTTCACGCTGACCTACGGCGTCCGCGTGGACATCCCGCGTTTCTCGGAAAAGCCCAACGCGAATCCCGTCGCGGTGGCGAACTTCGGCTACAAGACCGACAACGTCCCGGCGCCGGTGATGTGGTCGCCGCGCGTCGGGTTCAACTGGGATCTCTCCAAGAGCGGCGCGCGGCGCCAGGTCCGCGGCGGCGTGGGCGTGTTCACCGGGCGGACCCCCTACGTGTGGCTCTCGAACCAGTACAGCAACACGGGCGTCGACTTCACGAGCCTGTCGGTCAGCTACAACGCGGCAAACCGGCTGCCGTTCGTCGCCAATCCCAACGGGCAGCCGTCGGTCGTCGTCGGGGGCACGACGGGACGCCAGACGATCAACGTCGTCGACCCGAACTACAAGTACCCGGAGATCCTGCGCGGGACGTTCGGGGTCGACCATGAGCTGCCCTGGGGGCTCGTGGGCACGGCGGAAGGGGTCTACACGAGGTCGTTCCACGACATCTTCTACCAGAACATCAACTACGTGCCGGCCGGGGCGCTGCCGGACGGCCGCACGACGTTCAAGAAGTTCGACACGAACCTGAACGACGTCATGCTGCTGTCGAACTCGACGGACGGGAAGTCCTGGTCCGTCAGCTACAAGATCGAGCGGCCGTACCGGAGGGGGTTCGCCTGGAGCGCCTCGTACCTCTACGGGCGCGCCTACGCGAGGAACGACGGGACGTCGAGCGTGGCCCGATCCAACTGGACGAACAACCCCTCGGGGCTCAACACCAACGATCCGCCGCTGACGCGATCGAACTACGATCCGGGCCACCGCGTGAACCTGTCGGCCACGCTGCCGATTCCTCTGTTCAAGGGGCTCCGCAGTTCGCTGGCGTTCTTCTTCAACGGCCAGTCCGGCCGGCCGTTCTCGATCGGGTTCAACGGCGACGCCAACACGGACTCGATCACGAGCAACGACCTGCTGTTCGTCCCGGGGTCGGCAGACGACGTCGTGCTGTACAGCTCCGTGGCGGGTCAGACCGCGACGTGGGACATCCTGAACAACTTCCTGCAAAAAGCGGAAGTCGGCGACTACCGCGGGAAGATCATTGCCCGCAACCACGCCCGGGCGCCCTGGTATAACCATCTGGACGTGCGGTACGCCGTCACGGTGCCGCTCCCGCGGAAGGCGAGGATCGAACTGACGGCTGACGTCTTCAACTTCCTCAACCTGCTGAACAAGGACTGGGGCTGGCAGTACTTCGGCAATTTCGGCTCCACCAACCTGATCGGCTACGGCGGCATTGACGCCGCCACGGGCAAGATGCGGTACAACCTCTCGACGCTCATGGGGCCGAACTACTCGGGGCTGTTCACCCGCGCCGACCTCCGGTCGCGCTGGCAGGCCCAGTTCGGCGCCCGGGTCCGCTTCTAGGCGCCGGGCGCGTCGAGGCCGGGGGCTGTCGCCCCCCGGTCTCGCGTACATAGACGGGGGAGGCGCGCCTCGGGGCGCCTCCCCCGTGTTCCGTACGGCGTGGCGGGGTCAGGATGCGCGCGCGTGAGTGAACCGGGACGCGGATGCCGCCGCGCGAGGGGCCTGCACGGCATGGTTCCTCCGGTGCTCGTGCACGAGGCACTCCCCGCCCTTTTCCTCGATGTAGGCGAGTTCGCGGTTCGTGGCCAGCTCGCGATAACGGCCGACGACACAGCCGCAGGAAAGCGTCGAGAACCCGAGCAGTCGGACGAGCCCCATCGCGGTCTCCTTGCCGACAGTTATGCAATCCTCGCGCCGACTCAGGGCCGCCCGGCGGGGCCAGCCCCGCCGAGCGGACGCGGCAGGGCGTTCGCGCCGAATCAGCCGAATTCGCCGCGGTTGCCCGCGGATTGCGCGTGGGGAGGCTGGCCCCCGGCCGAGGCGTCGGGCGACGGGGCGCTTTCGCTGAGGCTGCGCGGCGACGGAAGTTGGCAACAGTTGACAGCGGGCGTCAATCTCGCGACACTGTGGCCGCGCCACCCGCGGCGGCAGGTGCCGACGTTGCGGAACAAGCTCTACACGATCCCGTCGTGCCCGCACTGCCCTGTGGCACGGGCATACCTCCTGTCGAAGGGCGTCGACTTCGTCGAGTTCGACGTCTCGACCGACGTGGAAGCCCTGCGGGCCATGCTCACAATGACGGCGAGGCCGGAAGTCCCAACAATCGTCGCCGGTGACCGCGCCGTCGTGGGGTTCAACCCCCAGTCGTGGGATGCCTTGCTCGAGCGGTCGGCCGAACTGCAGCGCGAAGATCCCTACGAGATCCCCGAGTCGCTGGGCGCCGATCCCTATCGAGGCGTGGACTGAGGCCTGGGCCTCCGAGCGCCGATAACAGACGAGGGCGCGTTTTCTGTTGGCTCGATCGTATCGATTTGATACACTCCGACCCCAAGTGCTTTGTCGTCTGGTTGATACAGGTGACTGACACGCGGATGGCGACGTTGGAACGGCTCAAGCGGGCGGCGGCGGCGCTGGGCGTCTTCCTGATGCTGGCGCCGGTCGGGCCGGTGTCTGCACAGACGGCCGCCCGGAAGGCTCCCGCTAGGCCGCCCGAGAAGCCGGCATCGAGCGCGGCGGGAAAGCCCGCGCCGGCCTCGAAGGCGCCTGCCGCAGCCACGGCGACGGCGCGGACTGCATCGAAAGCCGGGGGGGCGGCCACGGCCCCGGCGGCGCGGCGTGCGAAGCCCGCCTACTCCGCCGCGTCGGCCAGGGCCAGGCTTGCCAAGGCGCGTGCCGCGGCGCGAGCGAGGGAACTCGCGGCGCTGGTGACGCCGCGCTTCAAGGTGGACGAGCAGGGCGACGTCGTTCCCGACATCCGCGCCGAAGCCGCCATCATCTACAACCCGGCGACGGACCAGGTGCTCTGGGAGGAAAGAGCGTTCGACGCGCGGTCGATCGCCAGCATCACGAAGGTGATGACAGCGATGTGCGTGCTCGAGGAGACATCCGATCTCGACGCCGCCGTCCAGGTCAGCCGCACCGACACGCTCCGTGCGAACGTCACGCACCTGCGGGCAGGCGAGCGAGTGTCGCGCCGGGACCTGCTGCACCTGCTGCTCATCGCGTCGGACAACGCCGCGGCTCGGACGCTGGCGCGGACCTCGCCCGGAGGAACCGCGGCGTTCGTGGCCAGGATGAACGCGAAAGCGGCGGCGCTGGCCCTGCGCGACACCCACTACGTCGATCCGTCGGGCCTCCTGGCCGACAACGTGTCTTCGGCGTACGACATGGCGCGCCTCATCTCCCGCGCGGCCGAGGACGAGTTCCTGTCGGGCATCATGCGCATGCCTGCGCACTCGTTCCGGACGGACCGCCGCGCCGTGACGATTCACAGCACGAACCAGCTGCTTGAGGCGCCCGGCATCGACGTGCGCGGCGGCAAGACGGGCTTCATCAACCGCTCCGGCTACTGCCTCGCCACGCTCCTGCGCCTGCCGTCCATCGATCAAAGCGTCGCCGTGGTCGTACTCGGTGCCCACTCGAACGCCGGCCGCTTCTGGGAAACCCGCCACCTGCTCAACTGGATTATCAGCAGGACGATGTGAGCAGGGGAGCGGGGTCAGATCCAGGAAAACGGGGGCAGGCCTCGCATGGAGGCCTGCCCCCGTTTTCCTGGATCTGACCCCGCTTAACTGGATCTGACCCCGCTTACCGCTCACCCGAGATAGCCGCGCTGGAGGGCGGCGGCGTCGAGCGGCAGAGACGCGACGGCGTCCACGTCGTACAGAAAGGGCCGGTCCGCATTCCTTACGTCGAACGCCTTGACGTACTTCCTGCAGGCGTCGCAGCCGGTCAGCCGGTACCGCCGATCCGTGCTCACGAACGAGGTCGAGCACCCCGCCAGCGCGTTGCCGCAGTACGGGCAGGTCTGTTCGGGAAACGGCCACGTGGCGGTGCACCGGGCGCACACGAGGCGGCGCCCTCCAGTTCGAGGCAGCAGGGCGAACTCGGGAGCGCCTCCACAGAACGGGCAGAAGGCCTGCGTCCACGGCGCCAGGTTCACGCGCTGGTGCAGGGCGTCCACCGTGCGGGCCAGAAACGGCCTGGCGCTCATGCTCAGCACCGTCGCGAGCGAGTCCGGCGCTCCGGCGGAGCTCGCGGCTCCGGCGCTGTGCGAGCGCTCGAAGGGTGAGAGGTACCAGGCCTCGACTTCGCGGGCTTCCGGTCGTCCCTCGCGCCCCATCGCCTTCAGCATGGCGACGTCCGGCGGCTCGAGGACGTCGTAGCGGGCGAGCACGTCAGCCAGCAGGCGGAACAGCACCCGGAACTCCCGCCAGTCAAACGGGATATCTCCGAAGGAGACGATCGGCCGGCCTGCGGCCAGCTCCCGCGCCACATGTTCCGCATCCAGCTCGATCCAGGGCGTCGTGAGGCGCGACGCCACCCGGTGCTGCAGGACGACGATCTCGACTTGCATGTCCACCGCGCTGGCCAATTCCGGGTGCTCCGCCCTGACGCGCCTGAAGGCGGCAAACTCGGCGGAGTCGGCACGCTCGGGGCGTGGCCTGGATGGACGAGTCACAGGGGCAGTGTACACCGGAGGACGAGTGGTGCGGACGAAGCGGGGCCGACCGCCGAGCACGCAGCCACAGGGCCGGCGCTGGAATCGGGAATTCGGAGCGGGAGAGCCCGGTCCTCGTCGAGCGCAGGGCAGGCGACCCGTTCACGGGCGCGGCGCCGGCTTGCTCTCGGAGCCCCCGCTGGCGCGCCGAGATGCCGGTCCGGGTGTGCACACAGAGAGGAGCGCCCCGGGGGCACGGCCCGCCGGGGCGCCTCATTGATGCGGGAACGCCTGGAACGCCGCGCGCTAGAAGGTCCAGCGCGCGCCGATCATGATCTGGCGCGGCAGCGTGACAGCCGTGGGGCTGTCGTACAAGACGACCCAGGAGCCGCTCGGCGTCGTGATCGTCCGGTTCGGATAGCGGGTCTGGCGCCCCGTGACCGTCGACACGTTGAAGACATTCCCGAAGTCGCCCCACGCACTAATGCGCCCGCCGCCGAGGCGGAACGACTTCTCGACCCGCAGATCGACGGTCGTGAGCGTCGGATAGCGGTGCGATCCGAACGGCTCCAGGTACGGCCGCAGGGAACTCGTCCAGTTCAAGGTCCGTGATGAGACCGTGGCCGACGGCACCGGCGTGTAGGTGCTGCCGCTGATGGACCGGACGTAGGCGTTGAGCGAGGCGTTGACCCTGGGAATCGTATACCCGGTCATCACCTTGATCTCGTGCGTGCGGTCGAGGGACATGAACCCGTCGGTGTTGACGATGGAGTTGACCGGGTTCTCCCAGCCCGAGCCGCCAAAACCGGAGCGGCCGCCGTTGTTGATGTTGCCCTTGGTGCGCGACCACACGTACGAGACCTGGGCCTGCCAGTTATGCGACAGAGCCTTCGTCAGCACGAACATCGCGCCCCTGTACCTCCGGTAGGGCGCCGGATGGTCGATAGGACGGCCGTCCTGATCCAGGAAGCGGAAGTCGTCGAGGTTCTGCATGAGGAAATCGCCGCCGGTCAGTTCGTCCGGGCGGTTCGCCCACCGGTAGAGCGTGATCGCGTTGCCCGGGGGCTTGGGGCTGACGTACGGGATTGGGGTCCATCTGGCGTCCGGCAGGCTCGATCCAAAGAAGTTCCGGAAGTCGCGCCAGATCCCCGTCGCCGTGAACCGCATATTGCGGGAGATCTGCTGCTCGAAGCTGACGTTCGCCTCGTCCAGCCCGAACTGCTTGGGTTTCGGCTGCATCCGGTAGATGAACGACGAGGTGCGGTCGAACTCCTCGAATGTCTTGCCGTCGGTGTACCAGGACACGAAGTCCTCGTAGCCGCCGGCGGCGTACGAGAACGCGTTGGTGGACGGCGCTTCGAAGTAGCGGCCCCAGAAGCCTCGGAGCACGCTCTTCCCGGATCCTGTGAGGTCGTACACCACGCCGACGCGCGGCCCCCAGGCGGCCGCCGGCGTGTAGACCATCTTGTCGAGCGAATCGCTGAACCCGCGGATGCGATCGAGCCGGATGCCGAGGTTCAGCGTCAGCCGGTTCTTCTTCCACGCGTCCTGCACGTAGAAGGACTCCCGCCGGTTCGAGGACCTGACGTTGTAGTTCAGCCCCGAGTAGGCGTAGTACGGCACGCCGTAGTAGTCGACAAAGTAGCACGAGCCGACCGGGCCGCAGGACGAGTACTCCTCCTGGTTCCGGACCCCGCTGCGCTCGATCTCGATCCCGAACTTGAAGTTGTGGGTGCCGAACGCTTCCGCGTACTTCGTGACCGCGGCGTTGAGCTGGTACCGGTGGCGGGCCGCGTAGTAATAGTACCCCGCGCCGCCGCTGTACTCGCCGGTGCCGTTGTCGATGCGGAGCGGCGACGAGTCAACCGGGTCGAGGTTGTAGTAGGCCGAGTACCCGTTGACCTTCGCTTCCAGGAACGTACTGGAGTTGAAGACCTTCCGGTACTGGGCGTTCCACACGAGCTCCGGCGAGTCCTCGTCCACGGTCTGCTGGTCGGTCGAGTAAGACCCCGGGTATCCGGTTCGGCCCGTGATGTTGTAGTTGTCGTACTGGAAGTTGGCCACCAGGACGTCGTTCGGCGTGAGGTTGAAGGTCAGCTTGCCGTTGTACCGCGGGCTGACCTCGGAGCGCTCCGTGACCGGGCCAACTGGGTCCTGTTTGAACGCGTAGCGCTGGACGCTCAGCCACCAGAACGCCTTGTCCCGCTTGATCGGACCGCCGAGCTGAGCGGTGTAGTCGGTCAGCTTCTTGATCTTGCTGGCGTCTCCCAGCGCGCCGTTGAGCTTCAGCTGCTCGCCGGTGATGTTGTTTCCGGCGAGCGTCTTGTTCGTGAACCGCCCCTCGAACAGGCCGCGGTACACGTTCGAGCCCGACTTGGTGATCGTGTTGACCACCGCGCCCGAGAACCCGCCGTATTCCGCCGGCGCGCCGAGGCCGCCGACCTGGACCTCGTCGATGATGTTGTAGTTGTAGAAGACCCACGCCGAGCCCGCCTCGGGGTCGCGCGTGTCCACGCCATCGATGAGCAGGGCGTTGCCGTAGTCCGAGTCGCCGCCGAAGGCGGCGCCGGAGTTGATCCCGGGCGAGTAGTTGAGCAGCGACGCGGCCGCATTGAAGTTCCCGATGTTCAGCGGCATCGCCGACAACAGGTCGTGCGAGAGCTTCGTTTCCGTCGCCGGGCTGGTCAAGTCGATGGTCGAGGCATTGCTGACGACGTCGACGCTCTCCGTGAGCCCGCCGATCCTCAGCGTAAGGTTCACCGTGAGCGTCCGGCCGAGGCCCACTTCCAGGTTCCGCTCCGTCCTCGGCGCGAACCCGGTCAATTCGGTCGACACCTCGTACACGCCCGGGGTGAGGCCCTGGAACCGGTACTCGCCCCGAGTATCCGTCACTTGGGTCTGTGAGCCCTGGCCGCCCGTCAGCGTCACCAGCACTCCGGGCAGCACCGCGCCCTGCTCGTCAATGATCCGGCCGGACAGCGTGCCGGTCTGGGTCTGCGCCATGGCGCCGGCCGTGAAGAGGAGCACGAAGACCGCCATCACAATCGAGGCGCGCGTCTTCATTTCCAGGTCCCTCCATACGGCACCTTCGGCGACTTGATGCGATCGTGGGACGTGGAATACAGCGCGTATCCCGTGCCTGCTGCCAGCAACACCAGCGCGACGACGCCGGCCTTCGTCTTGAAGAAACGGGCGGGCTCGGCCGCCGAGGCGCCAGATTGCTGCGCAGCATTGGGCGACACCTTCTTCATCGTGCCCACCTCCAGCTGCACGGCCTGCTGAATCGCCGCCGCAAGTGCCGGTGCGGGTGGGGGGGGATCGGCGGGCTGCGCCGCCAGGCAATTCAGAGGGGCGGCGCCCAGCGCCAGCACGAGCACCAGGGCTCGCACCAGCAGGCGTCGCCACCATGGCCAGAGGTACCTCACGCTCCCTCCTTTCGGGGATGAACCCGCGCACGTACGCAGCCGCCGGAGCCGCCGGAGCCGGCAGGGCGCGGCATGGCGACGGCAGCATATCAGAAGAGCGGCGTTGACGCATTGCCGATTTTCAACCACGATCTGCTCAGTATGAGATGCGGCGCTCAACCCGGGCTCGCCGAGGCGCCTGAGGGAGGGGGCGGGCCGGCGTGTCGAGCGGCGAGCTGGTCGAAGCGGCGGCGGGCAGCCACGGCAGCCGGCGCCGCCGCGGCGCTCCTGCTGATCAGTGCGCTCGGCTGGCTGGGCCGGCAGGCGCTTGCGCCGCGCAGCGAGCGAGCCGGTTCGGTCGACCTCGGCGCGCTGCCGCCAGGCGTCTCGCGCGACGCCCTGAATCTGGTGCTCATCACGCTCGACACGGCTCGCGCGGACCATGTGAGCGCTTACGGCTCCACGACGGTCCAGACGCCGGCCCTCGACCGCCTGGCCAGCGACGGCGTGCTGTTCGAGCAGGCCGGGACGGCGGCCCCGCTGACCCTGCCCGCGCACTCCACGATCCTGACGGGCAGGTTCCCGCCGGAGCATGGCGTTCGGGACAACGGCGGGTTCTACCTGTCGCCCGACCAGACGACGCTGGCCGAAATGCTGAGCGCGCAGGGCTTCGCGACGGGCGGCTTCGTCGCCGCCTACGTGCTCGACGGCAAGTGGGGGATCGGCCAGGGCTTCGGCACCTACTTCGACGATTTCGATCTCGGCGGCCGGCGGGGGCGGTCGCTCGGCGACATCCAGCGCCCGGCCAACGAGGTGGCGGACAAGGCGCTGCCCTGGATTGACAGCGTGAAAGACCGCCGGTTCTTCGCCTGGCTGCACTTCTACGATCCGCACACCCCGTACGAGCCGCCCGAGCCCTACCGCACCCAGTACCAGGGCCACCCGTATCGCGGCGAGATGGCCTTCACCGACTCGCAGGTCGGGCGCGTCGTCGACCACCTCGCCTCGAATGGCCTGCTCGACAAAACCGTCGTGGTGGCCATTGGCGACCACGGCGAGAGCCTCGGCGAGCACGGCGAGGACGCCCACGGCTTCTTCATCTACGAAGCGGCGGCGCGCGTCCCCTTCATCATCCGCGCGCCGTTCTCGGCCGCGCGCGGCAGGCGGGTCGCCGATCCGGTCCGGACGGTGGACGTCGTGCCGACGGTGCTCGACCTGCTGGGTTTGCCGCCGGCCGCCTCGGTCTCGGGCCGCAGCCTCGCGCCGCTCATGACGGGCTCGGTCGTCGAGTTGGGCCTCGAGGGGTACGCCGAAGCGATGTACCCGCTGCACCACTACGGCTGGAGCGACCTGCGGTCGCTGCGGTCGGGCCGCTTCAAGGTCATCGACGCCCCGCGCCCTGAACTGTACGACCTCGAGTCGGACCCGAACGAGCTGAGGGACATCTTCCAGCAGCGGCGCGTGGTCGGCGAGCAGATGATCACGCGCCTGCGCGAGATGGAACACGGTTTCGCCAATGCCCCGGCGGCGCCGCCGGCCTCGGACGTCGATCCCGAGGTGCGTGCGCGCCTGGCCGCCCTCGGGTACGTAGGCTCGTTTGTGGCGTCGGCGAACGACCCGCGAACCGGCCGGGCCGATCCGAAGGACAAGTTCGAGCTGTTCAACCTGCTGGGCCAGGCGCGGGACCTGGCGCCGACGAAGGACTCGTTCCCCCAAGTCAGCGCCATCCTCCGGAAGGTGCTGGCCGCGGATCCTGAAGTCATCGATGCCTGGTTTTCCCTCGGCAACGCCTATTTCAAGGAGCGCCGCTACCGCGAGGCCATCGAGCAGTTCAAGCGCGCGCTGGCCCTGAAGCCGGATTACGACCTCGCCGTGGTCAACATCGCGGCCGCCTACCGGCGGCTCGGCGACGATGACGCTGCGCTGGCCGGGTTCGAGCACTATCTGACGATCGACCCGAAGGACGCGTACGTCCGGTACCAGATGGGCGAGATCTGGCTGGATCGGGGAGACACGGCCCGAGCCGAGCGCTACTTCAGCGAGGCGCTGGAGATGGACGACCACGTGGCGCCCGCCAAGAACGCCCTCGGCGCGATCGCGTTCATGCGCGGCGATCTGGACGGCGCGGCGAAGCTCGCGCGGGAGGCGCTCGCCATCCGGCGAGACGTCAGGCTGGCCCACTACAACCTCGCGCTCATTGCGGAAGCGAAGGGGGACATGGCCGCGGCCGAGCGCGAGTACCTCGAGGAGCTGGATCTCCACCCCGACGCCTACAAGGCGGCGTTCAATTTGTCGAGGCTCTACGCCAGGATGGGGGAGAGCCATCTGGAGATGGACGCGCTGCAGCAGGCGCTCGACGGGAACCCTGACTTCGCCGACGGGCACTTGTTTCTGGCGCGGGCGCGCCTGAGGCGCGGCGGGAACCTGGACGAGGCCGAACGGCTCGCCCGCAAAGGCCTGCGCCTGAAGCCGACGGCGGAGCTGGCGCCGCTCGGTCACTACGTGCTGGCCGATATCTACAATCGCCGGGGCAGGCCTGCCGAGGCCGCCCGCGAGGTGGCGATTGCGCGCGGCCTCGAAGCCGAGCGCGGCCGAGGCCGGCGCTGAGCGGCGGCCGGGCCGCGCGCTCTGGCCGCTCCAATGCTAGACTTGACGGCCGTGGACACCCTCGACATCCTCATGGTGGTCTCAGAGGCCGTCCCGTACTCCAAGACCGGCGGCCTCGGCGACGTGGGCGGAGCCCTCCCGGGCGCGCTCGCACGCCTCGGGCACCGCGTCACGGTGGTGACGCCCCGGTATCGCGGCGTGGAGGGCGGCGACGAGGTGGCGGCGTTCCCTCGGGGCGCCTGGCTCGGCTCGCCCGAGTTCCGCGTGCTGGAGCGCACGCACGCGGACGGCGTTCGCTTCAGGTTCCTGGACTGCCCCGCGTACTACGACCGCGACGAGCTCTACTCCACGCCGAAGGGCGACTTCCCCGACAACCACCTGCGGTTCGCGCTGCTGGCCCGGGCGGCGCTCGAATGCGCCGTGAAGCTCGGCGAGGGGGCGTCGGTCGTGCACGCGCACGACTGGCAGTCGGGGCTCGTGCCGGTCTACCTGCGCGAGCGGTGCCTCAGGCACGCGCCGCTCGCGGGCGCGGGCCTGGTGTTCACGATTCACAACCTCGCCTACCAGGGCGTGTTCGGCCGGGAAGTGCTGCCGTCGCTGGACCTCTCGTGGGACCTCTTCACCGAAGCCGGCCTCGAGTTCTGGAACAAGATCAGCTTCCTCAAGGCCGGGGTGAACTTCTCCGACGTGATCACCACCGTGAGCCGGCGCTACGCGCAGGAAATCCAGACGGCCGAGCAGGGATTCGGCTTCGACGGGATCCTCAGGCGGCGGGCGGACGCGCTCGTCGGCATCCGCAACGGGATCGACACGGCGGCGTGGGACCCCGCGGCCGATCCGCTCCTGCCGGCCAGGTTCAGCGCTGACGACCTCACGGGCAAGGCGGCGGTCAAGCGCGCGCTGCTGGCCCGGGTCGGGCTGGCCGGGCCCGGCCAGTGGGCGCGGCCGATCATCGGCATGGTGTCCCGCATGGTGGATCAGAAGGGGCTCGACCTGATCGCCGGTGCCGTGAACTCCGGGGAGCTGGAGCAGCTGGACGCCTCGTTCGTCGTCCTCGGCACCGGCGCGCCGCAGTACGAGGCGATGTGGCGCGGCCTCGCGGCTAGGAGGCCGACGCGCTTCTCCGTGGTCGTGGGGTTCAGCGAGGAGCTGGCGCACATGATCGAGGGCGGCGCCGACCTCTTCCTGATGCCGTCCCGCTTCGAGCCCTGCGGCCTGAACCAGATGTACAGCCTGCGCTACGGGACGGTGCCGGTCGTGCGGGCGACCGGCGGGCTCGACGACACCGTCGAGCAGGTGGACGAGCGGACCGGCGAGGGCACGGGCTTCAAGTTCGAGCCGTACACGAGCGACGCGATGCTCGGCGAGCTCCGCAGGGCGTTGAGGTGGTTCGCCCGCCCGGCCGCGTGGAGGCGCATCCAGCTGGCCGGCATGCGGCAGGACAACTCCTGGGACGCTTCGGCGCGGGCCTACGTGGAGGCCTACGCGCGGGCTCGCGCGGCATCGGCGGCGCGCTGAAACGGACCGACGAGATGTGAATCCCTGAGACGGGGCGGCCGAATCGGCCGCCCTGCAGGCTCACGACATCCGAGACGAGGAAAACATGGCATCCGACACGGTTCTGACGCTCACCGACGGCAATTTCGACGCGACGCTGCAGGCATCCCCTGTCCCCGTACTCGTGGACTTCTGGGCGGAGTGGTGCGGGCCGTGCCGGCGCCTGGCGCCGACCATCGACGCGGTGGCGGCGGAGCTCCAGGGCCGGATGGCGGTGGGCAAGCTCAACGTCGACGATCACCCCGGCGTGTCCGCCCGCTTCGGCATCCGCGGCATCCCGACGATGATTCTGTTCAAGGGCGGGCAGCCTGTGGATCAGATTGTGGGCCTCGTCAGCAAGGACGAGTTGACGCGGATGGTGTTGACGCATGTCTAGCGGTCCGGAAGCCGACACTCGGGGCCCGGAGCCTGGCGTCGGAAGCCAGGGATCTCGGCCCCCGGCTCACGCGGACACCGATCGCGGGGAACAGGAATCGTGGACACCGATCGCGACGTCATCATCATCGGCTCGGGCCCGGCTGGGCTGACGGCGGCCGTCTACGCGGCCCGCGCCAGCTTGAAGCCGCTGCTGTTCGAAGGCCTGCTGGCCGGAGGCCAGCTCACCACCACCACGGAGGTCGAGAACTTCCCGGGGTTCCGGAACGGCATCATGGGGCCGGACCTCATGGCCGAGATGCGCGCCCAGGCCGAACGGTTCGGAACCGAGCTGGTGGCGGCCGCGGTCACCTCGGTCAGCCTGTCCTCGCCTCCGTTCCGCGTCGAAGCCGAGGGCCGGACGTACACGGCGAAGGCGCTGATCATCGCCACGGGGGCGTCGCCGAGGCTTCTCGGGCTTCCCGAGGAGCGCGCGCTCATGGGCCGCGGCGTCTCGACGTGCGCCACCTGCGACGGGTTCTTCTTCCGCGGGCGGCCGATTGCGGTTGTCGGCGGCGGCGATTCGGCCCTCGAGGAAGCGATGTTCCTCACCAAGTTCGCGTCGAAGGTGACGCTGGTGCACCGGCGCGACGCGCTCCGCGCCTCGAAGATCATGCAGGACAAGGCCCTCTCGAATCCCAAGATCGAGGTGGCGTGGTCGAGCGTGGTCGAGTCGATCAACGACGTCGGGAAAGGCGAGGTCACGGGCATCGTCTTGCGGGACGTCACGACCGGGGCCGTGCGCGAGGTCCCGGTGGATGGCGTCTTCGTGGCGATCGGCCACACTCCGAACACGGCGCTGTTTGCCGGGCAACTGGACCTCGATCCCGCCGGCTACGTCGTCACGCGCGACGGCACGAAGACGAGCGTGCCTGGCGTGTTCGCGTGCGGCGACGTCCAGGACCGCACCTACCGCCAGGCCGTGACGGCGGCTGGATCCGGCTGCATGGCGGCGCTCGACGCCGAGCGCTACCTGGGGTAGACGGGGCGGGCGCTTCGGGCGTGCGAGCGAGCATACGGCGGCGGCCTCCTCAGTCGATCCAGCCGCCGCCGAGCACCTCGTCTCCTCGGTAGATCACCGCAGCCTGGCCCGGCGTGACGGCGGCCTGCGACGAGAGGAAGTCGACGCGCACCCGTCCGGGACCGGCGAGCGCGATGTCCGCCGGAGCAGCCGCGTGTCGGCTCCGGATCTGGACGTCCGCCCGGAACGGGAACGACGGTTCGACGCCCGCCACCCAGTTCACGCGCGACGCGGTCAGCCAGTCTCGCTCCAGGGCCTCGCGGGGCCCGACGGTGACCAGCTTCCGTTCCGCGTCGATGCGAAGCACGTAGAGGGGCTCACCCGTCGCCAGGCCCAGGCCTTTCCGCTGACCGACGGTGAAGCGGTGCACGCCGTGGTGGCGTCCGAGGATCCGGCCGCTGGCGTCCGCCAGGAAGCCCGATCGGTCGCCCGGCAGGTAGCGATCCAGCACGTCCGCGTAGTCGCCGTCCGGCACGAAGCAGATCTCCTGGCTGTCGGGCTTGTCGGCCACCTCGAAGCCCCGCGCCTGGGCTTCGCGCCGCACCTCGCCCTTCGTCATGCCCCCGATCGGGAACATGGCTCGCGAGAGCTGGCGCGCGGTGAGGGCGAACAGGAAGTAGGCCTGGTCCTTTCGCGCGTCCGCGCCCCGCCACAAGTGAACGCCGCCCGCGCCGTCGCGCGTCACGCGCGCGTAGTGGCCGGTTGCGATCCATGACGCGCCAAGCCGGTCGGTGGCGTCCACCAGCGCCGCGAACTTCAAGTCGGCGTTGCAGTGCGCGCACGGCAGCGGCGTCCTGCCCCCGGCGTATTCGGCCACGAAGTTGGCGAGGACGGTCGCCTGGAACCGGCTGGTGAGGTCGAGCACGTGGTGCGGGATGCCGAGGCGGCGGGCGACGGCGGCGGCGTCGCGGAGGTCGTGGGCGCTGCAGCATGTTCCGGACCACCGCGTGCCGGGCTGGGCGGGGCACAGGCGCATCGACACGCCGACCACTTCGTGGCCCGCTTCGACGAGGAGGGCGGCCGCCAGCGACGAGTCGACGCCGCCGGACATGGCCGCGACCACCCGGCGGCGGCCGTTGGAGGGCCCTCCGGCCCGTAGCCGGTCCTTCCAGCCGGCGATGTCCCGGGCCTGATCTGGCATACCGCATCCATCGTACTACTGCGGCTAAAGCCCGGCAACGACAGGGGTGGACAAGCTTCGAAGGCGTTCCATATACTGCGGCAAGCCCCGCGTACATGACCGAAAGGGAGGGTGACTGACGGTGGCCAAGCCCGTTGTCGCGTTGCTCACGGACTTCGGCACGCGCGATCATTACGCAGGCGCGCTGAAGGGCGTCATTTTGACGCTCTGCCCGGACGCCGTACTGGTGGACGTCAGCCACGACATCCCGCCGCACGACATCCAGCGCGGAGCGATCGAACTCGCGGCCTGCTACCGCTTCTATCCGGCAGGCACGATCTTCCTGGTGGTGGTCGACCCCGGCGTGGGGTCGTCGCGCCTGGGCATCGCGGCCGAGGCGGCCGACTACTTCTTCGTCGCTCCCGACAACGGCGTGCTCACCGGCGTGTTCGACGAAACGCCGCCGAAGCGGGTCGTGTCGCTGACGGAGCGGCGGTACGCGAGGCCGACCATCAGCCGCACGTTCGAGGGGCGGGACCGGTTCGCGCCGGCGGCGGCCTGGCTGGCGCGCGGCGCGGCGCTCAAGGCGCTTGGCACGGCCGTCCGCGATTTCGTGCGGATCGACATCCCGCAGGCCCGGCAGGAGGGCGAGACGATTACCGGCCAAGTGCTCCGCGTGGACGGCTTCGGGAACCTGGTGACGAACATCCCGCGCGCGATGGTCGAGCGGCTCGCCGAGCGGGGGCCGATCCGGATCGGCATCGGGGGCATGTCGGTCGAGTCGCTGGTCGAGACCTATGCCGGCATGGCTCCGGGGACGGTCTGCGCGCTCTTCGGCAGCTCGGACCACCTCGAAGTGGCCGAGTACGGCGGCAGCGCGGCCAACCGGCTCGGGCTCGGCGCCGGGGTTCCGGTCGAGGTGGCCCGCCCGGCGCAGCCTGTGCTAGGCTGACGCGCCATGGACTTGTCGCTGACCGACGAACACCGTCTGCTCGAACAGACGGTGAGGGAATGGGCCGCGCGCGACGTCGCGCCCCGGATCAAGGAGCTGGACCGCGCCCGCCGCTTCGATCCGGCCATCTTGCCGCAGATGGCCGCCCTCGGCCTCCTCGGCGTCTCGGTGCCCGTCGAGTACGGCGGCGCCGGGATGGACTACATCAGCCTCGGCCTCGCCAGCGAGGAACTCGAGTACGTCGACACGTCGCTGCGGGTCATCCTCTCGGTGCACGTCGCCCTCAACTCGCTTTCCCTGCTCACGTGGGGCACCGAGGAGCAGAAGCGACGCTACCTCGTGCCGCAGGCGCAGGGGACGAAGATCGCGACGTTCGGGCTGACGGAGCCGGCGGCGGGCAGCGACGTTCGGGGCATCCAGTCGGTGGCGGTGCCGAAAGGCGATCGGTACGTCCTGACGGGCGAGAAGATGTGGATCTCGCTTGCCGATGTCGCCGATCACTTCCTCGTCATCGCCTGGAGCGATGCCGACAAGAAGAAGCGCCGGGATCCCTCGGGCCTCACGGCCTTCCTCGTGGAGAGAGGGTTCAAGGGGTTCTCGAGCGGCACGATCAAGGAGAAGTGGGGCATCCTCGCGGGCAACACGGGCTACTTCACGATGGACGAGATGGAGGTGCCCGAGGAGAACGTGCTGGGGCGGCCCGGAGAGGGCTTCAAGGTCGCGATGCTCGCCCTCGATCAGGGACGCTACACCGTGGCGGCCGGCGCGACGGGGCTCATCCGGGCGGCGAGGGACGCGAGCGCGGCCTACGCGAAGGAGCGGCGGGCGTTCGGCACCGAGATCGCGCAGCACCAGCTCGTCAAGGCGATGATCGCCGAGATGGAGTCGGACTACCAGGCGTCGCGGCTATTGTGGCTGCGGGCCGGCTGGCTCAAAAACATCGGCGCGCGCAACACGAGGGAGACGGGCCTGGCGAAGTGGTTCGCGACGGTGGCGTCGGAACGCGCGGCCGGCAACGCGGTTCAGGTGCACGGCGCCAACGGCTATTCGGACGACTATCCCGTCGGGCGCTACTACCGCAACTGCAAGGGCGCGGTGATCTACGAGGGCACGCGGGAGATCCACGCCTTGATGCAGGCCGACTACGTGCTGGGCTACCGCAGGGACCGGCCGACGCGCTGCGAGCTTCCGCCCGCCGGCAGCAAACCCTGACGCGCGCCCCAGGCGCGGGGCTCGCCCTCCAATCCCAGGCTGCGGACGAGAGCGGCGCGCGCCGTCTCGGGCGTGGCCCGATCACCAGAAGAACACGAAGGTCACGATGAGGAACGCCGGCAGGAGCACCAGCCCGGACCACAGCATGTAGCCGAAGAAGCTCGGCATCTTCACGCCGTGGCTGCGCGCGATGGACAGCACCATGAAGTTCGGCGCATTCCCGATGTAGGTGTTCGCGCCCATCATCACCGCGCCGGCTGATATCGCCGTCAGGCACGCCGCGAAACGATCGGCGACCGCGCCGGGGGCGGCGCCGCTCAGCACGGCGGTGACCTGTGACGGCTCAATCCCCAGCTGTCCCATGGCCATGGTCATGAACGTCAGGTAGGTCGGGGCGTTGTCCAGGAAGCTCGATAGCGCCCCGGAGACCCAGAAGTACTGCCAGGGCTCCCGGACGCCGGACACGAGACCCGCCATGGCGCCGCCGACGCCGGCGCGCAGGATCATCAGGACGGGGATGATCGTGACGAAGATGCCGAAGAACAGGTAGGCGACCTCCGTGATCGCATCCCAGTTGAACCCGTTGTCCTCGCGGATCTGCCTCGGCGTGGAGGCGATCGACACGAGGCCGATGGTCACAATCAGCAGGTCCCGCACGAGGTTGCGGTATTCCAGATGCACGCCGAAACGGGAAAGGGCGGGGGTGTGCCAGGTGCCGGAGAGCAGCACGGCGCCGAGAATGCCGACGAGCAGCAGGAAGTTGTGAGCGCCTTCGATGGTGAACCGCTGGCGCCTGCCGGGCAGCGCCTGGCCGGGCCGGCTCTCGAGTTCCCTGCGGACCAGCCGGGTGTCGAGGACGACGAACACCGCCAGGACGATGCCGGAGACGAGCAGGTAGTGGGGCAGCAGGCGCAACGTCCAGAAAAACGGGACGCCGTGGATGAAGCCCAGAAACAGCGGCGGATCCCCGAGCGGCGTCAGCAGGCCGCCGAGGTTGGCGACCATGAAGATGAAGAACACGAAGACGTGGGTCTTTCGCCGGCGCCAGGCGTTGGCGCGCAGGAGCGGCCGGACCAGGAGCATCGCCGCCCCGGTGGTGCCCATCAGCGATGCGAGCACGAGGCCGGCTCCCAGGAACCCGGCGTTCAGCAGGGGCGTGCCCACGAGGGTCGCCCTGAGCAGGATGCCGCCCGACACGGTGTACAGGCCCCACAGCAGGATCAGGAACGGCACATAGTCAACCAGCAGCACCTCGAGCAGCTTGACGATGGCGAGGCTCCCGTACTCCAGGAGGAAGGGGGCGAAGAACACGATGGCCCATGCGACGGCGACCTTCTTGAAGTTGCGGTGCCAGAAGCCGGGCGCCAACAGCGGAAAGAGCGCGATGGAGAGGAGCATCCCGGCAAACGGCAGCCCCGTCCACACGGGCAGGCTGCGTCCGAGCCGCTCCAAGGCCTCCGCGCTGTCGGCCCGGGGCTCGGGGGCGAAGGCCACGATCGCGGCGAGCCCGGCCGCCGCCAGCAGCGCGAGGACGGCGCTTCGGCCGCCCACGAGCGCGGGCCAGCGATAAGATGGACGAGACGGGTGTGACGATGTCATGGTGAGCTTCCAACTGGACGCGGAGCGGCCCGATCCGGACGCGGTGGCGCGCGCCGCCGCCATCCTTCGCGGCGGGGGCGTCATCGCGTACCCGACGGACACGCTGTACGGCCTCGGAGCGGACCCGGCGAACCGGATTGCCGTCGCCCAACTGTATCGCATCAAAGGCCGGCCGGTCGACCGGCCGATTCCGCTCATCGGGGCGAGCGTGGCTCAAGTCGCCGCGCATACGGGCGGACTGGCGCCGTTGGCGGCGAAGCTGGCCGGACGGTTCTGGCCCGGGCCATTGACACTGATTCTCCCCGCGTGGCCCGGTCTCGACGAAGCGGTCCTGGCCGGGACCGGGACGGCCGCCATTCGGGTTCCGGCGCACCCGGTGGCCCGCGCGCTTGCCGCCGCGTGCGGATGGCCCATCACGTCGACGAGCGCCAACCGCACCGGCGAGCCGCCGCCGAGCCTGCCTAGCGACGTGCGCCGCCGTCTCGAAGGCGCGCTCGATGCGGTCATCGACGGCGGCCCGGCTCCGGGCGGGCCGCCGTCGACCATCGTGGATGCCACCGGCCCGTCGCCGCGGCTCGTGCGCCCCGGCGCGGTGCCGTGGGAGCGCGTGCTAGAATGCCTGCGGTGACCGGCGTCGCTCTGGTGTCATCCTGAAACTCCACGAACGCACTGCGCTTGTCGGGCTCGCGCCGAGTCGGGCGCGCCAGCACGAGGCCGAGCAGTCCCTCGACGAACTGGCCGGTCTCGTTGCCGCGGCCGGCGGCCGGGCCGTGCTGCGCCTCCTCCAGGAGCGCCCGCATCCCGACCCGGCGAGCTTCATCGGCCGGGGCAAGGTCCGGGAGCTGTCGCTGGCCTGCGCCGAACTGAACATCGATCTGGTGGTGTGCGACCGCGAACTGACTCCAACCCAGGTGCGCCGCCTGGAGAAGGAGCTCGGGACCCACGTCATCGACCGCACGCAGCTGATTCTGGACATCTTCGCCCGGCGCGCCCGGACCAGGGAGGGGAAGGCGCAGGTCGAACTCGCCCAGCTGCAGTACCTCCTCCCCCGCCTCACCGGCCACGGCGTCGAGCTGTCGCGCCTCGGCGGCGGCATCGGGACAAGAGGGCCGGGAGAGACCAAGCTCGAGACGGACCGGCGGCGGATCCGCCGACGGATTGCCGCCATCTCCGACGGCATCGAGGCCGTGCGTGCGCGCAGGGCTCGGTTGCGCGCGCGCCGGCAGAAGTCCGCGGTGCCGACCGTCGCCCTCGTCGGCTACACCAACGCAGGCAAGACGACGCTGTTCAACCTCCTCACCGACGCGACCTCCGCCGTGTCCGACGCGCTGTTTGTGACGCTCGACCCGCTGTTGCGGCGGGTCCGCTTGCCCGACCAGCGCGAGCTCCTCATCTCGGACACCGTCGGCTTCATCGACCGCCTCCCGCACGCGCTCGTGGCGGCCTTCCGCGCCACGCTGGAAGAGGTGCGGGACGCGGACGTGCTGCTGCACGTGATCGACGCGTCGGCCGCCGACCGGGAGCGGCGGGTGGCCGCTGTTCACGCCGTGCTCGAGGAGATTGGCGCCGACATCGTGCCCTGCGTCGAGGTGTACAACAAGATCGACAAGGTCGAGCGCGCCGAGCAGGAGCGGATCGAAGCAGCCGGCGAAGCCAGCGTGGCCGTGTCCGCCCGCACGGGTTACGGCCGCGACGCGCTGCTTGGGCGCATCATGGAGATGCTCGGCCTTGCCACCGAGACGGTGACGGTCAGCTGCAATCCGGCCGCCGAGGAGGGCAGGCGGCTCCTGGCCTGGATCTACCGCCATGGCCGGGTCATCACGCACACGGAGCGGCGGAGCAGGGCGGTCGTCGAAGCCGAGGTCCCGAAGCGGGGCTTCGCGGCCTTCCGCAAGTCGAGAGCCGGCGCTGCCGGGACGGCGTGTCGGGAGAGGCGAGCGTGACGCGCGCGCTCCATGCGGTGGCCGCCGCGTCGGCCGCGATCGCGATCTCGTGCGCTCCGGCGCTGAAGCCGCTGCCGTCTGCCGGTGCGCCGCACTACCCGGACTTCGTCTATCCCGTCCCAGTGGCCGGCACCGCGGATGCTCGCCTCGAGGCGCGCCTTGCCGCGGCGTGGAGCCGTTTGCAGGCAGGAGACGCGCGGGCGGCAGAGGCCGAGTTCGCTGCGATCCTCGGACGCCGGCCGGGCTTCTACCCGGCAGCGGTCGGGTGGGGCTATGCGCTGGTGGCGGCCGGGCATGCCGGGGACGCCCTGGCGCGGTTCGACCAGGCGATCCGTCTGGCGCCCAAGTACGCGCCGGGGCTGGCCGGTCGGGCCGAGGCCCTGCTGGCCGCCGGCCGGCGCGACGAGGCCGTTGCCGGCTTCGAGGCGGCGCTCGCAAGCGACAGCACCCTTGGCGACCTGCGCCGCCGCATCGAGGTGCTCAGGTTCAGCGGCGTCAGCGAGCGGATCGCCTCCGGCAGGGAGGCAGCCGGCGCCGGGCACCTCGACGAGGCGAAGGGCCATTACGAGGCGGCCCTGGCGGTGTCGCCCGACAGCGCGTTTCTGCACCGCGACCTCGGCCTCGTGGAGCTCAGGCGGCGCGACCTCGCGGCGGCGGCCGCGCACCTGCGCCGCGCGGCCGAGCTCGATCCGACGGATGCGGAGGCGCACCTCGGGCTTGCCGACGTGCTGCTGGCGCGCGACGAGGTGAGCGACGCGATCGGCGAACTCGAGCGCGCCTATGAACTGAATCCGTCCGACGATCTCGCGCGGCGCCTGGACGAGGCGCGTGCGCGGGCGTCCGCCAGGCGGCTTCCGCCCGAGTACGCCGCGATTTCGCAGGCGCAGCAGATCACGCGCGGCGACCTGGCCGCCCTGCTCGGTGTGCGCGTCGGCTGGCTTATGGCGGCCCCCCGCGCGAGAGCGGGTGCCGTGGCGATCGACGTCCGCGGCCACTGGGCGTCGGCGTGGATTCTCGGGATGATTCGGGCTGGCGTGATGGATGTCTTGCCGAATCACGCGTTCCAGCCCCGGGCCGTCGTCCGCCGGGCGGATCTCGCCGTGGCGGCGAGCCGGGTGCTGGCGCTGGCCGGGCCGGCAGCGTCAGCGCCGGGACGCGCCAGGCCGGAGATCACGGACGTGGGGCCGGACCACCTGCGGTACGCGGACATCGAGGCCTCGGTGTCGGCCGGGATCCTGACGCTCGATCGGGGGCTGTTCAGGCCGTCGCGGGCCGTCAGCGGCGAGGAGGCTATCGAGGCCATCCGGCGCCTCGAGCGCGCGGCACCGCCGCCGGACAGGGGACGCTGACCCATGGGCGCGCTGACCCTCGCCAACCAGATGACCTTGCTCAGGCTCGGCCTGGTGCCGGCCTTCGTGATCCTGCTGCTCTACGGGCGCGTCGGCTGGGCGTTCGCCGTCTTCGTGACCGCAGGGATCACCGATGCGCTCGACGGGCTGGTGGCGAGGCGGCGAAACCAGCGAACCGCCCTCGGCGCGCTGCTCGATCCGATGGCGGACAAGCTGCTGCTGGTGAGCGCCTTCGTCGTGCTGACGCTGCCCGGCCTCGGCCTCGTCAACCGCCTCCCGGTCTGGCTCACGATCCTCGTCATCAGTCGCGACGTCGCCATCGTCGTCACCGTGGCCATCATCAGCCTGACGGTGGGCCATCGCTCGTTCCCGCCGAGCATCTACGGCAAGATCGCGACCGGCGTCTACATCGTGACCGTCGCCATCGTGCTCCTGTTCAACTACCTGGGACGGAGATCCGTGCTGGTGGACGTCGGCGTCTGGACGAGCCTGGCCATCACCCTGGTTTCGGGGCTGCACTACACGGCGCACGTGCGCCGGGTCCTCAACGAGCCGCCAGCTTCTCCCTGAAGTACTCGATCGTGCGGGCGAGCCCGTCCTCCAGGGAGACCCGCGGCCGCCAGCCCAGGATCGTCTCGGCCCGGGTGATGTCCGGCTTGCGGACCCTGGGGTCGTCGACCGGCAGCGCCTGGTGCACAATCCGGCTGGACGATCCGGTGAGGCGGACGACCAGCCGCGCCAGCGCCTCGACGGTGAGTTCGCGGGGATTCCCGATGTTGACGGGCCCGTTCGCATCGGAGTGCATCAGGCGAATGACCCCGTCGACGAGGTCCGAGATGTAGCACAGGCTGCGCGTCTGGCTGCCGTCGCCGTAGACGGTGAGATCCTCGCCGCGAAGGGCCTGCGTGATGAAGTTCGGCACCGCCCGCCCGTCGCGGACCCGCATTCTCGGCCCGAAGGTGTTGAAGATGCGCACGATTTTCGCGTCGAGCCCGTGGTACCGGTGGTACGCGACGGTCATCGCCTCGGCGAAGCGCTTGGCCTCGTCGTACACGCCTCGCGGCCCGACGGGATTCACGTTGCCCCAGTAGCCCTCGTCCTGGGGGTGGACCAGCGGGTCGCCGTACACCTCGGACGTGGACGCCAGCACAAACCTCGCGCCCTTCGCCTTGGCCAGGCCGAGGGCTTTGTGGGTGCCGAGCGCGCCGACCTTCAGCGTCTGGATCGGCAGTTCCAGGTAGTCGATCGGGCTGGCGGGGCTCGCCCAATGCAGGACGAAGTCCACCGGGCCGTCCACGACGATGAAATTCGTGACGTCGTGCTTGACGAACACGAAGTCCCGGCCGGCGAGATGGGCGATGTTGGCGAGGTCGCCCGTGAGCAGGTTGTCGATGCCCACGACCGCGTAGCCGCGATCGAGGAGCGTTTCGGCCAGGTGAGAGCCGATGAACCCGGCGGCTCCGGTGATGACGACGCGTGGATTGGGCATGACGGGCCTACTGAGTGGGCGCCTGCTTGAAGAGCCCCAGGCCCCGCACCAGGGTCAGCCACAGGATTTTCATGTCGAGGCTCAGGGACCAGTTCTCGATGTAGTACAGATCGAACTCGATTCGCTTCTCGATCGACGTGTTGCCCCGCCACCCGTTGACCTGCGCCCAGCCGGTGATCCCCGACTTCACCTTGTGGCGGAGCATGTAGTAGGGGAACCGGTGCTTGAACTGCTCGACGAAGTACGGGCGCTCGGGCCTGGGCCCCACGAGCGACATGTCGCCCCTGAGGACGTTGAAGAGCTGCGGCAGTTCGTCGATATCGAACCGCCGGAGGCAGCGGCCGACCGGCGTCGTGCGCGGATCCGCGTCGCCCGCCCACACCGGCCCCGTGGCGGCCTCGGCGTCGTCGTACATCGACCGGAACTTGTAGACCGTGAACGGCGAGCCGTCCAGGCTCATGCGCTCCTGGCGGTACAGGACCGGCCCTTTCGAGGTCAGGCGGATGATCAGGGCGACGGCCGCCAGCGGCAGCGCCAGCACCGCCAGCAGGATCGCCGAGCAGGCCACGTCCAGCGTCCGCTTCGCCATCGCGCTGAGCCCCTGCAGCGGGACGTCGTTCAGGTTGATGATCGGGACGCCGTCCATGTCCTCGATGCGCGCACGCAGGGCGATGAACTGGAGCAAGTCCGGCACGATCTTCACGTCCACCAGGTTCTTGGCGGCGGCCTCGATGACCTCCAGCATGCGGTGGTGATGCTCGAGGGGCAGCGCGATGTAGATGTGATCCACGTTCTCGCGCTGGCAGATCTCGTCGGTCTGCGCGGCCGTCCCCAGCAGGGGCAGGCCGCGGTACCCGAGGTGATCGCGTTCGGCGCGGTCGTCCACGAACCCGACGATGTGGTAACCCAGCTCCCGGTGCTCGATGATTTTGTCGGCGACCAGGCGGCCCAGTTCGCCAGCGCCCACGATCAGGATCCGCTTGAGGCCGATGCCCGCCCGCCATCGCCGCTCGAGCGTCTGGCGCACCAGTTCGCGCGACAGGAAGGTGAACGCGACGTTCAGCGCCAGGAAGATCGCCCAGACGATCTGCGAGACCTCGAAGGCCCCGCGGTCCTTCAGGGCGTCGGGCATGTAGTAGGCCTGGAAGTACAGGGTCGTCACGATGCCCAGGACGACGGCGACGATGCTGCCGACGAACACCGTGAAGAAGTCGTCAACGCGGGAGCGGTTGCGCCTGAGGCTGTAGAGCCCCTGGAAGTAGTACGCGACCGGGACCAGCAGCCCGACAAAGGGCGCCACCAGCAGGTACTGCTGGAAGGGCGGAATGCCTTTCGTGATCGGGATCACACCCGAACTGAACCGGAGAAGGTACGCCGCGAGGAACGCGGCAGCCCCGAGGAGCGCGTCCGTCACGATGAAGAAGGCCGCCAGCGTGCGCTTGTAGCGTCTGACCATATCGGCGCGAGCGTAACCGTCCGAGCCTCTCGATTATAGCCTCGGGGCCGGGGCGGGGTGCAGCCTCACCAGCGCTCCTCCAGGGGAGCCGCGAGCGCCTCGTCGACGGCCGCTCGCATGCGCTCCAGGAACCGCGCTTTCGAGAACCGCTCGGCGGCGGCGCGGAGAAGCGCCGCGTCGGCACGCAGGGACGCCAGACGCCCCACCGCCTCGGCGAGCGCCTCGGCCGACGCCCTTTCGAAGAGCACCCCGGTCTGGCCGTCGATGACCGTTTCCAGCGCGCCGCCGCGCGCGAGGGCGACGACGGGGCGGCCGCACGCCTGCGCCTCGACGGGGACGATGCCGAAGTCCTCGGCGCCGGGCAGGATGACTCCGCGCGCCCGCCGGTACTCGTCACGCACCTGCTCGTCGGTGAGTCGGCCAAGGAAGGTCACCCCCGGGCCTGCCAGTCGCTCCAGTCGCTTCTGGTCCGGCCCGTCGCCGGCCACCCGCAGGGGCACGCCGGCTGCGCGGCAGCCGGCGATGGCCAGATCGATCCGCTTGTACGGGACCAGCGCGGAGACGACCAGGAGATGATCGCCCGCCGGCTCTCCGCCGGGCTGAAAGAACTCGGTGTCCACGGGCGGGTACACGACCGACGCCGCACGACCGTAGAAGCGGCGGATTCGCGAGGCCACGAACGCGGAGTTCGCCAGGAACCGGTGGACGCGCGGCGCCGTGCCGGCGTCCCATCTCGCAAGCCACGCCATGACGGGCCGGTACGCCGCTTCGGCGGCTCGGCCGACCCGTTCGGCGCCGAAGTACTCGGCAAACTGGTCCCAGGCGTACCGCATGGGCGAGTGGCAGTAGCAGACGTGGCGTGCCCGCCCGGGGACGACCGCCGCCTTCGCCGCACAGTGGCTCGAGCTGATCACCAGATCGTAGGCATCGAGGTCGAGCATCTCGATGGCCGCGGGAAACAGCGGCAGGTAGTGGCGGTAAACCCGCGTGGCGGCCGGCAGGCGCTGGATGGCCGACGTGCGAATGCGGCGGGCCTCGATCGCCGGCGACACCGACCCCCGCGCATGCACGAGGGTGAACACGTCGGCATCGGGCCAGAGCGACACGAGGGCTTCGAGGACCTTCTCGCCGCCGCGCATGCCCGTGAGCCAGTCGTGGACGAAGGCGATTCTCATGACGCAGGAGGCCGCCCCGAAGCCACGTCCATGTAGACGTCGTGGACCCGCCGGACCGACGCCTCCCACGAGAATTGGCGGGCCCGGGCCAGGCCCCGCTCCGACAGCGCCCGGCGCAGCGAAGCGTCGGCCAGCACCCGGCGGATGCCCTCTGCGATCGATGGCGCGCTGTACGGATCGACGAGCACCGCCGCGTCGCCGACCACTTCGGGCAGGGAGGACCGGTTCGAGGTGACCACCGGCGTTCCGCTGGCCATCGCCTCGAGCGGCGGGAGGCCGAATCCTTCGTAGAGCGACGGGAAGACGAAGAGGGTTGCCAGCCGGTAGAGGGCGGCCAGCGTGTCGTCGGGCACGAAGCCGAGGAAGCGGACGTGTTTGTGCAGCTTGTGTCTGTCTACGGCGCGGCGCAGCCTGGGAAACTTCGAAATCCGGTCCCCGATGATGAGCAGCTCAATCCGCTCGAACCCGTCCCGGCGCACGAGAGCGAAGGCGTCGATCAGGCGCTCGATGTTCTTGTGCGGCTTGATGTTGCCCACGTAGAGCGCGAACGGGCCGTCGAGTTGATAGCGTTCCCGGGCCCGCCGGATCGCTTCGTCGGACGGCGCCACCGAGAACCGGTCGTCGATGGCGTTGTACACGACAACGATGCGGTCCGCGGGCACATCGCAGTAGCGCAGGATGTCGGCCTTCGAGGTTTCCGAGACGGTGAAGATCCGCTCGGCGCGGCGGGTCGCAGCCCAGAGACTCCCCCGCGCGTACGCGTAGGCCATCCGGTTGGGCAGGTACTGCGGGAACATCAGGTGAATGCAGTCATGAACCGTCACCACCGCGCGGCAGGGCACCAGGGGCGGCAGCACGTAGTGAGGCTCGTGGAGCAGATCGACGCGCCGCGGCACGAGTCGCGCGGGCAGCACGATCTGCTCCGACACCGAGTAGGGTTTGGACGCCACGGGAACCGGCTTGAAGTTCGGGCCGAGGGTCGCGATGGCCTCCGCGTCCTGCGGCCGGCAGAGCGGGAAGTACTCGGTGTCCTGATCCAGCAGGGCGAGGTACTTCAACAGGTTCCGGACGTAGGTCCCGATCCCGAAGTCGTGCAGTTTTCGGACGTCGATCGCGATGCGCACCCAGCCACCCCTGCCGCGGGTTCACGATACCACAGGCCCGCGGTCCGACGAGGCCGCGCCGGCGGCGCGCGAACTCGGCTCAGCTTGGCAGATCGGGGGGCAGGCGTCCCCGCATCCGGAGGTAGGCCCTCAGGCACGGCACCCATCGCGGATGGTGCTTCTCGTAGAAGGCGAGCTGGCTCCTGCGGTAGGCGCGCTCGGTTTCGACGGGGCGCGTCCGGCGCGACGCGCCCCGCAGGTGGACGATTTCGGCGGCTGGTTCGAACAGGATGCGGCCGCCCCTCGCCCGGAGCGCCGCGCAGAAATCCACGTCTTCCGCGTAGAGGAAGAACCGCTCGTCCAGCAGGCCCGCGGCCAGGGCCTCCGTCCGGCGGACGAGCAGGCAGGCCCCGCTGACCCAGTCGGGATGCCCGGCGCGGCGCGTGACCCGGTCGACGTACCGCAGGGCCGGGCCGAAGCCGCGCAACTGCAGCCTGACGATCGCCTTCTGCCGCGCCTCGTTGAACGGTCCGATCATGCGGCCGAACGACAGCTCCGGCCGCCCCTCCGCGTCGACGATGCGCGGGCCGGCCGCCGTGCAGTCAGGCCGCGCTGCCAGGCCGCCGACGAGCGCATCCACCGCGCCGGCCGGCACGATGGTGTCGCTGTTCAGCAACAGGACGAACTCGCCCGCCGCGCTCCGAATGCCGAGGTTGTTGCCGGCGGCGAAGCCCAGGTTCCGCCCCGGCTCGATCAAGCGGATCTTCGGCCACTCCGCCCGGATCGCCTCCGCAGTGCCGTCGGTGGAGGCATTGTCGACAACGATCACGTCGTGCGGGGCTTCAGGCGGGTGAATGGCGAGCGAGCGGAGGCACGCGCCGACTTCGGCCTTCGTGTTGAACGTGACAATGACGATGGTGACGCGCGGCACGCCGTCAGGCCCCGGCCGATTCGATGGCCAGCAGGGTCTCGCGCGCGGTCCTCGCCCAGGAGTAGCGGGCGAGCACGCCAGGGGCCTCGGCCATCAGCACGCGGCGGGCGCCCGCGTCGCCAAGGAGCGTGACGATGGCCGACGCGAGCCCGGAGAGGTCGTTCGGCGCGACATACAGCGCCGCGGGCCCGCAGACCTCGCGCGCGACCGGTGTGTCGAGGAGCACCACGGGCACGCCGCAGGCGAGCGCCTCCAGCGGCGTCAGGCCAAATCCTTCGTACTCGGACAGGAACACGAAAGCCGATGCGCGCCTGAATGCGTTCGCCAGTTCAGCCTCGGGCACCCAGGGCCGCACCCGGATGCGATCGCCCAAGCCGGTCTTCCGGCTCAGGGCGTCGATGTCCTGGAAGGGAAACGTGCGGTTCTCACCGACGATGTCCAGCCTCGCTCCCGGAACGGCGGCCGCCACGGCCGGAAAGGCGGCGACGAGATCTGGCACGCGGCGCCGGTTGAAGATCGAGCCGACGTAGAGCACGCAGGGTTCCGGCGGTACCGCGGGGTCGGCCTCGCCGTCCGCGGCCGCCGCGAACCAGGCCGGCGCACCCGCGCCGAGCGGCACCACGCGGACCCGTGAATCGGGCAGGCGAAGGTGGCGGACGATTTCGCCCCTCGAAAACTCAGAGTCGGTCAGCACGACCGATGCTCGGTTGGCCGACTGCCGTGTCAGTTCCCTGCGGCGCACGCCTTCGCGCCAGCGGAACCACTCGGGGTGCGCGAAGTACGAGAGGTCGTGGATCGTCAGGGCAATTGGGCAGCGGGCCCTGACCGGCGCCGTGTAGCCCGGTGCGAAGAACACGTCCAGGCCGTCCCGGTTCGCGGCGGCCGCCAGGCTCAATTGCTCCCACCGGGTGCCTCCCGACCCCGGCAATACCCTGGCTTCGGCCCCCAAGCCGGCCATCGCAGGCTCGACCTCCTCGCCGAGCGCCCGGGCCGAGTAGAGGACGAACTGGTGGCGCCCGGCGACCCCGCTGGCGGGCGCCGCCCACTCGCGGAGCAGTTCCGCGAGATACCTCCCGACGCCGGTCGTCCGGCCCGTCAGTTCCCTGGCATCGATGCCAATTCGCATCGCATCATGTCCTTCCGGCAGGGGCGTTCTTCCGGGCCCGGTCGAGCCAGCCGCCGTAGGCGTGCAGCAATGCGGCCGCAGCCTCCGGCCACTTGAACGCCGAGGCCCGGGCCAGGCCGTTCTGGCGCAACTCGGCCCACAGGGCGGCGTGCGACACCACCGCCCGGATGGCGTCGGCCAGGGCGCGCGTGTCGGTTGCCTCCACGAGCAGCCCCGCACTCCCGACGACCTCCGGGAGCGCTCCCGACGTGGACGCCACCACCGGCACGCCGAGCGCCATGGCCTCCAGCGCCGGCAGGCCGAATCCCTCTTCGAAGGACGGCAGCACCAGCACCCGGGCGCCGTGGTACAGCGCGCTCCGCCGCTCGTCGGCGACGTAGCCGAGCACGTCGACGCGGCCCGCCAGCGGCGGGGCCTGGGCCTGCGCCACCCATGCGCCTGCCGCAGGGGTCACGCGGCCCGCCAGCACGAGCCGCGGTGTGGCCGGATCGCGATCCACCAGGTGCCGGTACGCTGCCAGGAGGCCGCCGATGTTCTTCCGCGGTTCGAGGGTCCCCACGAACAGGATGTACCCGTCCGGGCCGGTCCGCTGGGACGGCGCCGCCGCCGCGGCCCAGGAGGGCACCCCTGGCCGGCACACGACGACGCGCGCAGGCTCGACCTCGAGCATGCGCAGGACCTGGCGCCGCGAGTGGTCCGAGATCGTCACGATGCCGTCGGCCCGCGCCGCGTGCGCGCGCGCCAGCCTCGGGTAGTCACGCCGCATCTCGGCCCAGGTCCGTTCGGGATGCGCCAGGAAATCGAGGTCGTAGATCGTGCAGACGCGCAGGCCCGAGCGGCTCGGCAGAAGCAAGGGGGATGTCGAGTGCACGATGTCGAAACTGCGTGAGGTCAGCGTCTCCACGTTCGGCCACCCGGCCCGGTTCCACGCCCAGGTGAGCGGCCGCACGGGGATGCGGCGATCGACGATCGTCGCGCCTTCGAGGTCGGCGACGCTCGCCGGCGTCGGCCGGTCGCGCCACGACGAGGTCCAGAGCGTGAGGCCGAATTCCGCGGCGTTCTGCGCCTCGCTCGACGTGCGGGCCAGCAGGTGCTGCGCGAGCTGATGGACCCATTCGCCGACGCCCGTACGGTCGCGCAACGCCGGCCGGTAATCGAGCAGCACCTTCATGGCGACGCCATGTATGGTAACGCGAAAGGCGCCGGCGGAGGGCCCGGCCCCGGTTCCGGCCAACTTGCGCGTCTGCAACTTATTGACTCCCAAGACCTTGACAGCGCGGAACGCGTATAGTATTTTCTGTGCCCTTGGGCACCTGCGCCGGGACCGAGGCCGGGTCGCGCCTTTGGACGCACGGGGATGAAGATCGCTGTCATCGGCACCGGTCACGTCGGGCTCGTGGCGGGCGCCTGCCTCGCCGGGACCGGCAACACGGTGGTCTGCGTCGACCAGGACGCGGCGACGGTGCGGCGGCTGCGCCGCGGGGCGCTGCCGTTCTTCGAGCCCGGACTCGAGGAGCTGGTCCGCCGGAACGCGAGCGAGAAACGCCTGTCGTTCACGACCCAGCTGTCCCGCGCGGTGCGCGCCTCGCCGGCGATCATCATCGCGGCCGGCGCGCCTCCGGGAGAGGACGGCGGGGCCGACCTGCCGCGGGTGTTGGCCGTGGCGCGGGAGATCGCGCGGTCGATGAACGGCTACAAGGTCATCGTCGTCGCGAGCACCGTGCCTGTGGGGACGGCGGCGAAGGTCCGAGAGACCGTGAGGCGCGAGACCACGCATCCTTTCAGCGTGGTGAGCGCCCCGGCATTCCTGACGCGGGGCGCCGCCGTCGGCGATTTCCTGCGGCCGGACCGGGTGGTCGTCGGCGCCGAGGACGAACGGGGCGCGGAGATCGTGCGGCAGCTCTACGCGCCCTTCACGCGGACCGGCGGGCCGGCCCTGGTCATGGACTGCGCGAGCGCCGAGTTGTCGAAGCACGCGGCCAACGCGTTCCTGGCCGCGCGGATCTCCCTCATGAACGAGATCGCCAACGCCTGCGAGGCGCTTGGCGCCGACGTGGAGCAGGTGCGGCGGGCCATTGGTGCCGACCGCCGGATCGGGCCGTCGTTCCTGTTTCCGGGGATTGGGTACGGCGGCGCTTTCTCTCGGGACATCCGGGCCCTCGTGAGGTCCGCGGGCGACAAGGGGTACCAGTTCCACATCCCGCGGGCCGTCGAGCGCGTCAACGAGGCGCAGAAGTCGGTGCTGGCGGCGAAGATGGCGCGGCACTTCGGATCGCTGGAGGGCCGGACGATCGCCGTCTGGGGCCTCGCCTTCAGGCCGGGGACCGACGACGTGCGGGACGCGCCCTCGCTTGCGCTCATCGATCAGCTGCTGTCGGCCGGCGCGAGGATCCAGGCGTACGACCCGGCGGCGATGCCCGGCGCGAAGCGCGTCTTCGGGGCGCGCATCACGCTGGCGCCGGGCGCGCACGCGGCGCTGGCGGGTGCGGACGCGCTGGCCCTGGTCACGGAGTGGCACGAGTTCCTCGAGCCGGACTTCGGAAAGATGCGCAAGCTCATGAAGAGCCCGGTCGTGTTCGATGGGAGGAACGCGTATTCCCGCGACACGATGCGGGCGCACGGGTTCACCTACTATGGCATCGGACGCTGAGCGCGAAGCGGTCCTCGTCACCGGCGGCGCCGGCTACATCGGCAGCCACGCGGCCAGGGCCCTCGTGGGCGCGGGGCGGCGGGCCGTCGTCGTGGACAACCTCTCGATGGGGCACCGCGAAGCCGTGCGGTGGTGTGATCTCGTCGCCGCCGACCTTCACGACGAGGAAGCGATGCGCCGGACGATCAGGCAGTACGGCGTCAGCGCGGTGATGCACTTCGCCGCCCTGGCGTCGGTCGGCCTTTCGGTTGCCGACCCGGCCGCGTACTACCGCGAGAACGTCGAGGGCACGCTGAGCCTGCTCCGCGCCATGCGGGCCGAGGGCGTGAGCCGCCTCGTGTTTTCCTCGACAGCCGCCGTGTTCGGGGAGCCGATCGACACGCCCATCACCGAGGACCACCCCACGCGGCCCATCAACCCGTACGGCGAGACCAAGCTGGTGATCGAGCGCGCGCTCGCGCACTACGAGCGCGCGTACGGGCTCCACTCGGTGACCCTGCGCTATTTCAACGCCGCGGGGGCCGATCCCGAGGGGATCCTGGGGGAGGATCACCGCCCCGAGGAGCACGTGCTGCCGATTGCCATCGACGCGGCTCTCGGGCGGGGGCAGCTCGAGGTGTTCGGCGGCGACTACCCGACACCGGACGGCACCTGCCTCCGCGACTACGTCCACGTCACCGACCTTGCCCAGGCGCACCTGCTGGCGCTCGCCCGCCTGGAGTCCGGCGCAGGGTCGGCCGTCTACAACCTCGGGAACGGTCGGCCCTTCTCGGTTCGGGACGTCATCCGCGCCGTCGAGCGCGTGACCGGGCGGACGGTGCCGTGGTCGCTCGGGGGCCGGCGGCCGGGCGATCCCGCGGTCCTGTTCGCCTCGAGCGCGCGGATCCGGAGCGATCTCGGCTGGTCGCCGGCGATCTCGAGCCTCGAAGACATCGTCGACACCGCGTACCGCTGGCGCCTGGCGCATCCAGCCGGCTACGGCGGGGAGGACAGCCGGTGAAGGCGCGTCTGCGCGGGGTGCTGGAGGACCCGCTGCTCTCGGTCGTCATCCCCGTCTACAACGAGAGGGAGACGATCGAGGAGATCCTGACGCGCGTGCGCGCGGTGCCCATCCGCACCGAGGTGATCGTCGTCGACGACGGCTCCACCGACGGCACGCGGGACCTGCTGGCCCGCCTGCAGCCGCGCCTCGGGTTCCGGCTGTTCCTCCAGGACCGGAACCGGGGCAAGGGCTCGGCGCTTCGCCGGGGCTTCGCGGAGGCGACGGGGGACCTGGTCATCATCCAGGACGCGGATCTCGAGTACTCGCCCGAGGAGTACCCCGCGCTCATCGAGCTCATCTGCCAGGGCCGCGCCGACGTGGTGTACGGCTCGCGGTTCCTGGGCCGCCACCGCGTCTTCCTGTTCACGCACTACCTCGGCAACCGCTTCCTGACGCTGGTGACGAACGTGCTGTACAACACGATGCTGACGGACATGGAGACCTGCTACAAGGTCATGCGGATGGAGGTCGTGCGCTCGTTCGCGCTCCGGTCCAACGGGTTCGGCATCGAGCCGGAGCTGACCGCAAAGATCTTCAAGCGGGGATTCCGGGTGTACGAGGTGCCCATCACGTACGATGGGCGGGGCTACGACGAGGGCAAGAAGATCACCTGGCGCGACGGCGTGGTGGCGCTCTGGGTGCTCCTGCGGTACCGGTTCAGCGAGTGAGCCCGCTCAGGCGCCTGCTTCGCTATGCCGCGCCCTACCGGGGGCGGTTTGCCGTCGCCCTGGCGGCCATGGCGGCCTACGGGGGCGCGTCGGCGTGGCTGGCCTACCTGGTCAAGCCGATCTTCGACGAAGTCCTGATCAAGCAGCAGTCGCTGTCCACCGTCGCGTGGGCGATCCTGGCCGCGTACCTGCTGAAGGGCCTGGGGTCGTACGCCTCGTCGTACCTGATGGCGGACGTCGGCCAGCACGTCGTGCTGGATCTGCGGAACGAGATGTTCCGGCGCACGCTGGGCCAGTCGGCGGCGTTCTTCAAGTCGCGCAGCACGGGCCAGCTCCTGTCGCGCCTGACGAACGACATCGCACAAGTGCAGCAGGTGGTGTCGGAGACCGTTGCGGATCTGCTGCGCGAGTCGATGGCGGTCGTCGGCTTCGCCGGCCTGCTGTTCTCGTACGACGCCGGCCTGGCGCTCGTCTGCCTGACGGGCGCGCCGCTCGTGATGTATCCCCTCGTCAAGCTGGGGCAGCGGCTGCGGCGGACGACGAAGCGGAGCCAGGAGCACCTCGAGCACATGTCGCACGTGGCCACCGAGGCCTTCACGGGCCACCGCATCGTCAAGGCGTTCGGAGCGGAGGAACGGGAGGCGGCTCGGTTCGGGCTGGCGGCGCGGGCGCTCTACCGGGTCAACCTCGCCGTGACGGCCACGGTGTCCGTGATGCCGCCGGTGATGGAGTTCCTGGGGGGAGTCGCGATGGCGACGGCCCTCTGGTACGGCAGCCGGGAGATCGGGGCGGGCCGCTTGACGGAAGGGGAGTTCACGGCCTTCTTGGCGGCGTTGTTCCTGATGTACGGGCCCTTGAAGAAGCTGAGCCGCGTCAACGCGAACATCCAGCAATCCATCGCGGCGTCGCAGCGGATCTTCGAGCTGATCGATACGCGGTCGGAGGTTCCGGAGGCGCCCGGCGCGCCCGCCCTCCCGCCGCTCGCGCAGGCGATCGAGTTCCGCGACGTCAGCTTCGAGTACGAAGACGCACGGGGAAAGAGCGCGCTTCGGCACATCTCGTTCACGGTGCGCGCGGGGCAGACGGCGGCGATCGTCGGCCGGAGCGGGGCGGGCAAGACGAGCCTCGTCAACCTCATCCCGCGGTTCTACGACGTGACCGGAGGCGCGATCCTGATCGACGGCACCGACATCACGCGGGTGTCGCTCGCGTCGCTCCGGGGGCAAATCGGCATGGTGACGCAGGACACCGTGCTGTTTGACGACACCGTCGCCGCCAACATCGCCTACGGCCGGCCGGCCGCCACGGCCGCGGCCATCGAGGCGGCGGCCCGGGCGGCCCGGGCGCACGAGTTCATCGCGGGGCTGCCGCAGGGCTACCGGACCGTCATCGGAGAGCGCGGCCAGCGGCTCTCGGGCGGCCAGCGGCAGCGGCTCGCGATCGCCCGGGCGATCCTGAGCGACGCGCCAATCCTGATCCTGGACGAGGCGACCTCTGCGCTCGACTCCGAGTCCGAGGGCCTCGTGCAGGACGCCCTCGCGAACCTGATGAAGGACCGGACGTCCTTCGTCATCGCGCACCGGCTCTCGACCATTCAGCGCGCGGATGTCATCATCGTGCTGGAGCGCGGCCGGGTCGCCGAGGTCGGGCGCCACGAGGAGCTGCTGGCGAAGCCGGACGGCATTTACGCCGCCCTGCACGCGGTGCAGTTCGCGGCGCCGCGGCGCCGGGCCGCCACGGCCCCGGCGGGGAAGGCGGGCGCATGATCAAGAGCATGACCGGGTTCGCCTCCATGACGCGCGAGGACGACCGCGCGAGCATCGGCGTGACGGTCCGCAGCGTGAACCACCGGTACCTCGACCTTCAGCTGCGGGTGCCGCAGACGCTCGGGCACCTCGAGCCCCGCCTCCGGGCGGCGATCCAGCCGCGCGTCGCCCGGGGCCGCGTCGAGCTGGCGGTGGCCGTGCAGTTGCGCCAGGAGCCCGCGCTCCGCGTCGAGATCAACGAGGCCTTCACGGCCGCCCTCGCCGACGCCATGGCGCGGGCCCGGCAGGCTGGCCTCGTCTCGGGGGATCTCCTGCCGGGCGACCTCCTCCGGTTCCCGCAGGCCCTGACCGTGCACGAAGAGGCCCCGGACCTGGACGACCAGGGCCGAGCCGCCCTTGAGAGCGCCGTCCTGGAGGCGGTGGACGCCGCGCTCGCCGAGCTCGACGCCATGAGGCGGCGGGAAGGGGCGCTCCTCCAGGCCGACCTGGACGCGCGGAAGCGGAGCGTGCTCGAGGCGGTGGAACGCATCGCGATCAAGGCGGCGGAGGCCGAGGCCGGCCTGCGCGAGCGCCTCGCGGCGCGCGTCGCCGACCTGGCGGGCGATCTCTCCCTCGACTCGTCCGCCATCGCCCAGGAGGTGGTCCGGTTCGCGGCTCGGTCGGACATCAGCGAGGAGCTGGTGCGCTTCCGCGCCCATGTGCAGCAATGGTCTGCGCTCACCGACGGCCCGGAGGCGTGCGGCCGCAAGCTGGATTTCCTGCTGCAGGAGATGAACCGCGAAGTCAACACGATGGGCTCGAAGGCGGACGGCGCGGCCGTGCCGGAGGCCATCATCGACGTCAAGGCCGAACTCGAAAAGATGCGGGAGCAGGTGCAGAATGTCGAGTGAGGCGGCCGGCGGCGGGCGGCTCATCGTGCTGTCGGCCCCTTCGGGGGCGGGCAAGACCACCATCGTGGAGCGCGTCGTGCGGGCCGTGCCTGGGCTGCGCAGGTCGCGCTCGTACACGAGCCGGCCCGCGCGCGGCGGCGAGACCGACGGCGTCGACTACCGCTTCGTCAGCCGCGGGCGGTTCGAAGCGATGGCCGGCGCCGGCGAGTTCCTGGAGTGGGCCGACGTCTTCGGCGACCTGTACGGCACCCATGCCGGGGACACCGAGCGCGCCCTGTCGGAGGGCGTCGATCTCGTGCTGGTGATCGACGTCCAGGGGGCCCGCCAGGTGCGGGCGCGCCGGGTCCCGTCGGTGTCGATCTTCGTGCTGCCGCCGTCGTTCGCCGAGCTCGAGGCGCGGCTGCGCGCGCGCGGCGAGGACACCGAGGAGCAGATCCGGCGCCGCTTGGACGTGGCGCGGCGCGAAGTGCTCGCCGTGCCGGAGTACGACTACGTCGTTGTCAACGACGACGTGGACGAGTGCGCGGACCGCGTGCGGGCGATCGTGCTGGCCGAGCGGTCGCGGCGCGACCGGATCGCCGCGACGGCGGACGCCATCGCGAGGACATTCGAACGAGCGGACGGGGCGCGCTGAGGGCGCAGCCCGAGGGAGCAGGGCGCTGTGGCCAGGATCGCACTCGGGATCAGCGGCGGCATCGGGGCGTACAAGGCCGTCGAGGTGGCGCGGGGCCTCCAGCAGCGGGGCCACGACGTCGTCGCGGTCATGACGCGCAACGCGCGCCGGTTCGTCGGTCGCCTCACCCTCGAGGCCATCACCCGCCATCCGGTCGTGACGAGCCAGTGGACGAACGGCGCCAACGCCGGCGTCGAGCACATCGCGCTCGCCTCGTCGATCGATCTCCTGCTGGTAGCGCCCGCCACCGCCAACATCCTCGGGAAGTTCGCCGGGGGGATCGCCGACGACTTCCTCTCGGCGCTGTACCTGGCGACGACGGCCCCGGTGATGGTCGCGCCGGCGATGAACACGCACATGTTCGAGCACCCCGCCGTGCAGCAGAACCTCCGGACGCTCGCCGGCCGCGGCGTCGCGGTGTTGGATCCGGGGGCCGGCTACCTGGCGTGCGGGTGGACGGGCAAGGGCCGCCTGCCGGAGCCGGCAGAGATCGTGGACGCGGCGCACCGCCTCGTGGGCGGCGCCAGGTCCCTCGCGGGCGTGCGCGTGCTCGTCACGGCCGGGCCGACCTTCGAGGACATCGATCCCGTCCGGTACCTGGGCAACCGCTCGAGCGGGCGGATGGGGTTCGCCATCGCGCGCGAGGCCGCGGGGCGAGGCGCCACGGTCGTGCTCGTCGCGGGCCCGACAGCCCTCGAGCCGCCCGCGGTGCACGAACTGGTGCGCGTGCGCGGCGCCGTCGAGATGCGCGACGCCGTCATGGCGCGGGCCGAAGGCACCGGCGCGATCATCATGGCCGCGGCTGTCGCGGACTACGCGCCCGCTGTCCGGGAGCCGCGGAAGATCGGCAAGTCCGCCGATGCCGTCACGCTCGAACTGCGGAGGACGCCCGACATCCTCGCCGGCCTCGGCGCCTGGCGGCGCGAGCGCGGCGCGGCCCGGCCGGTGCTGATTGGGTTCGCCGCCGAGACCGGGGAGGCCGTTGCGCGCGGCCGGCGCAAGCTCGAGGCGAAGCACGCCGATTTCATCGTCGTCAACGACGTGCTCGAGCCCGGAGCCGGGTTCGAGGTCGAGACGAACGTGGTGACGCTCGTCGGCCGGGACTGGGAAGAGGCGCTCCCGCTCCAGGCGAAGTCGTCGATCGCCGGAGCCATCCTCGATCGCCTCGAGCGCGCGCTCGGCGGGCAGGTGACGCCGTGACCGACGAACGCGATCTCGCCGAGCTGGCCTGGCACCTGCGGCTCTTCGGGCAGTTCGGTGCGGCCGGCATCAGCGGCGATCCGGCGTGGCGGCGTCGCGCCGGCGATGTGCACGCCTCGGCGCCGGCCTTGAGCGGGGCGGCCCCGACGGCCGTCCACCCTCCGGCAACGCGCGAGACACTCGACGAGATCCGGGCCGACCTCGGCAACTGCACCCGCTGCAAGCTCCACCGGCTGGGCCGGCGCCAGATCGTTTTCGGGACCGGCAATCCCGCCGCGGAGCTGATGTTCGTCGGCGAGGCCCCGGGGCACGACGAGGACCTGCAGGGCGTCCCGTTCGTCGGCCGGGCCGGGCAACTGCTGACGAAGATCATCGAATCCATCGGCTGCAGCCGCGAAGACGTGTACATCGCCAACGTGATCAAGTGCCGGCCGCCCGAGAACCGCAACCCGGAGCCTGACGAGGTCGCCAGCTGCGAGCCCTTCATGCTGCGGCAGGTCGAGTCGATCCGGCCCAAGGTGATCGTGGCGCTGGGCACGTTCGCGGCACAGGCCCTGCTGCGGACAAGCGATCCGATCTCGCGCCTCCGAGGCAGGCTGCTCCACTACGGGGCCGCGAGGCTCATCCCGACGTTCCACCCCGCGTACCTGCTGCGGAGCCCCGAACGGAAGCGCGAGGTGTGGGAGGACATGAAGAACGTCCGTGCCATCCTGCGCGGCGACACCCGGGCCTAGCCCACCGAGCCATGGTCCGCTTCGCGTCCGTCGCCGTTCCGCTTCCGCAGGTCGACCTCCTCACGTACCGCGTCCCCGAGTCGCTCGAGACGCCGGCAATCGGCGCGCGCGTCCTCGTGCCCGTGGGTTCGCGAATCCTGACCGGCTGCGTGGCGGCGCTGCACGAAGAAGCCGGCGAGATTGGACGGGACGGGGGGCCGACCGTGCGCGACCTCATCGACGTGCTCGACGGCGACGCCTACGTGCCCAGCAGGATCCTTGACCTGGCCGCCTGGGTGGCCGAGTACTACGCGTGCGGCCCCGGGGAGGCCGTGGCGGCCGCCGTGCCGCGCTCGGCCTGGATCGAGAGCCGGCAGTTCGTGCGGGCGACCGACGAGGGCCGTCGGGCGCTCTCGGATGACGCCGGGGTGCCGCTCGGCGAGCCGGCCCGGCGGCTGATCGCGGCGGCGGCAGCGGCAGGCGGGCTGCCGGCGTCGGCGTTGAGAGCCCGGCTCGACCGGAAGCCGGCGGAGCGCGGGATCGGGAGGTTTCCTCTCGCCAGCGTCCTGCGCACGCTCGGCCGAGCGGGCCTGGTGACCGTCAGCCAGGTACTCGAAGGGAGCCGGGACCCGTCGAAGACCGAGCGAGTGCTGGAACTGACGGCGGCCGGCCGGGAGGCAGCGACAGCGCAGGCTGGAGCGAAGCCGACGGCCTTCCGGCTGGGGCCGAGGCAGCAGGCGCTTATTGGCGCCCTGCGCGACGCCGGGGCGCCGATGAGCGCGGCTTCGCTGAGGCAGGCCGGCTTCGATCTGGGAGGCCTGCACCGCTCCGGGCTTCGCGGACTCGTCGCCGTGCGGCACGTCCGAGCCGAGCGCGACCCGTTTGCCGGGGCCTGGGGCCGTGCGGGGCGCCGCCCGGCCGAGGCGCCGCCCGTCGATCTCACGGCCGAACAGGCTGCCGCGGTAGACCGCCTTGGCGCGCGCGTCGACGCGGCGGCGTTCCATGTCGCGCTGCTGCACGGCGTGACCGGGAGCGGCAAGACGGAGATCTATGTCAGGCTTGCCGCGCGGGCGGACGCCGCCGGCCGCCGCGCTATCGTGCTCGTGCCGGAGATAGCGCTGACGCCGGGCACGGCGGCGGTGTTCCGCGCCCGGTTCGGCGACCGCGTGGCCATCCAGCACAGCGGCCTGTCGGACGGCGAGCGGCACGACCAGTGGCAGCGCACCCGCCGCGGCGAGATCGCCGTCGTCGTCGGCACCAGGTCGGCCGTCTTCGCGCCGCTCGCCGACGTCGGCCTGATCGTGGTGGACGAAGAACACGACGCCTCCTACAAGCAGGACGAGACGCCGCGATACAACGGGCGCGACGTGGCGGTCGTGCGGGGGCGGCGCGAATCGGCCCTGGTCGTCCTGGGCTCGGCGACGCCTTCGATGGAGACCTACGCGCACGCGAAGCGCGGCCGCTACGAGCTGGTCAGCCTCGAGCGCCGGGTGCTCGAGCGCCCGCTGGCCGCCGTGCGCACGGTGGACATGCGCCGGGAATACGCCGAAGCCGGCCCCGAGACGGTCATCAGCCGCGCGCTCGCATCCGCGATGGCCGACACGCTGGCGCGCGGCGAGCAGGTGCTGCTGCTCCTGAACCGCCGCGGGTACTCGACCTCGGTGTTCTGCCGACAGTGCGGGGCCGCGCTGGAGTGTCCGAGCTGCTCCGTGTCGCTGGTCGTTCACGGCCGGGGGCAGGCGGTGTGTCATTACTGCAACCACAGCCGCCGCGTGCCGAAGGCGTGTCCCGCCTGCGGCGGGCCGTTCCTCGAGCAGGCCGGCTGCGGCACGGAACGCGTCGAGGCGGAGACCCGCGCCCTGGCGCCCAAGGCGCGCGTGGCCCGCCTCGACCGCGACACGGCGCGGCGGCGCGGCGCGGCGGCCAGCCTTCTGTCGAGGTTCGCCGACGGCGACATCGACGTCCTCGTCGGCACCCAGATGATTGCGAAGGGACACGACTTTCCGCGCGTGACCCTCGTCGGCGTAATCTCGGCCGACGTCGGCCTGGGCCTCGCCGACTTTCGGGCCGCCGAGCGGACGTTTCAGCTGCTGACGCAAGTGGTGGGGCGCGCCGGCCGCGGCGATGCGCCGGGCGAAGCCATCGTCCAGACGCTGTGCCCCGAGCACTACAGCATCCGGCTCGCGTGCCGGCAGGAATACGCGGCCTTCTTCGACGCGGAAATGGCATTCCGGCGTGCGATGCGGTACCCGCCCGTCGTGGCCCTCGTCAACGGGGTCGTGCGTGGACCCACTCAGGCCGCGGCGATGCAGGCCGCGGGCGCCATCGTGGCGGCCATTCGGGAGCAGGGCACCGAGCGGCAGTTCACCGTGCTCGGCCCGGCGCCGGCCCCTCTTGCGCGGCTGAGGGGCCGGCACCGCGCCCAGTTCTTCCTCAAGGGCCCGGCAGCGTCGCGCGCCGCCATGCGTCAGGCTGTCCTCGCGGCGCTTCGCGCGAGGCCGGACCTGCGCCGCCACGTCACGATCGACGTCGACCCCGCGAGCGTCCTCTAGCAGGGCCTACCTGGCCGTCACAAGGTCCAGGGGCTCGATGGGCGCCGGCGTGAAGCACAGCGCGAACACCACCAGCGTGATGACCGCGAGACGGATTCGCGCGCGATCCAGCGGCACGCCCTCGTCCCAGGTGGGCGGATGGCGCCAGCCGAAGACCGATAGGATGACAATCGCGAGCGCCGTCCAGGCGATCCAGGACGACGAGTAGAAGCAGAGCGCGACTGCCACGCCGACCGTCCCGGCACTCACATAGAAGGACCGGCGGCCGAACACCGCATAGGCGATGTGCCCGCCGTCGAACTGTCCAATCGGAAACAGGTTGATGGCCGTCACCAGCAGGCCGAACCATGCCGCGAACGCCATCGGATGCAGGTTGAGCGACAGTTGCTCCGGGATCGGGCCCCAGACCGCCCAGGACGCCAGCTTGAACAGGATCGGCTCGCCCAGCTCCGCGCCGACGAACTCCGCCGGGAGCGGGACAACCCGCGAGCGCGCAAGCCCGAGGAAGAGGGCGGGCACGGCCACCAGAAAACCCGAGAGCGGGCCGGCCACGCCGACGTCGAAGAGCACGGACTTGGCGGTGATCGGCTGGCGGATCCGGATGAAGGCGCCGGCCGTGCCGGTCAGCGGGATCGGGACGGGCAGGAAAAAGGGGAGCGAGGCGCGCACGCCGTGGTACCCGCACGCGAAGTAGTGGCCGAGTTCGTGTGCACCGAGGATCGCCAGCAGCGTAATCGAGTACCAGAGCCCGCGAATCGCAAGCGCACTCATCGAGGACGAGACTCCCCGGACGCCGAAGTCCGATTCGAACGCGCTCCAGTGCAGCGCACCGGCGGCTGTTGTCGTCAGGAACGTGGCCGTCAGCAGCAGTGCGTGGAGAGCGTAGCGCTCGCGGGGTCTTCGAGGCGCGGCAACTCGGACACCCGCCACCTCCCGCGCGGGCTGCTGAAATGGCCCGGCAGCAGCGTGAGGCGGCGTCGAGGAGTCAGTCACGGGACCAGGCCGGGGGCGGGAGCGGGCCCATCACCCGAGGTGCTGGAGGTCCTTGCCCGGCTTGAAGCGGATCGTGCGGCCCGGCGGGATGCGCACTTCCTTGCCTGTCCGAGGGTTACGGCCAATCCCGCGCTTGCGCGGCTTCACTTGGAAGACGCCGAACCCGCGCAGTTCGATCCGGTCGCCCCGCTGCATTGAGAGGCGCATCGTGTCGAAAACGGCGTCCACCGCCAACTCGGCTTTCACCTTGGTGATGTCGGCGGCCCGGGCGACCTCGTTGACAATGTCCACTTTGATCATGCCGGCGGCTCTCCTGGCGGCAGGGAGTTGCTAACTAGCATAGACAGAAAGACTTAGCCTGTCAAGGGCACTCGGCTCTGTCGCCGGTGAAGCCTGGTGGCCGGTCTGCCCGGCCGGACTCCCGCGTTTCCGGCTAAGATGGGAGTTCACGCCCAACTCCGGGAGCCTGCGTGCCCAAGAATCTGCCCGCAGCCGTCCTCATCGGGCGGCCGAACGTCGGCAAGTCGACGCTGTTCAACCGGATCACCGGCGTCAGGCGGGCGATTGTCGCGCCGCTTCCCGGCACGACGCGCGACGTGATTAGTGACGCCGTCGAGTGGCGCGGCGTCTGGTTCGAATTGACCGACACCGGCGGGATGTTCGGCGCCAGCGAGGATCCCTTGCGCGCCATGGTGTCAGCCCGGGGCCGGCAGGCCGCCGCCCGCGCGGCCGTGATCGTGATCGTCGCCGACGGGAGCGAGGGCGTGACGCCGGCCGACGAGGAGGTGGCGGCCGCAGCGCGGGCGACGGGGAAGCCGGTCGTGCTCGCGGTCAACAAGTCGGACGCGGCGCGGTCGCAGGCGGGCGCCCTGGAATTCCACAGGCTCGGATTCGAGTCGATCGTGGTCGTGTCGGCCGAGCACGGCCTAGGCATCGGTGAACTGCTGGACGAAATCGTGCGGCACGCTCAGGGCAGGAGCGCTGCTAGCGCAGCCGGGCCGGCCGCAGATCGGGTGCTGACCGAGGCGCTGCGGGAAGAAGCGGCCGGCACGAAATCGGCGGATACGGCGGGAGAGACGGCGGTGGCCATCGTGGGCCGACCGAACGTCGGGAAGTCGTCGCTCGTGAACTGCCTGCTGCGGGAAGAGCGCGTGCTCGTCAGCGACATGCCCGGCACGACGCGGGACGCCGTCGAGACGGCGCTGCGGTGGCGCCGCCGCCGCTTCCGCATCGTCGACACCGCCGGCATCCGCCGTCCCGGCGCCGTTGCACGAGCGGGCGCGGTCGAGCAGGTGAGCGCGATGCAGGCCAGGCGCGCCATCGATCGGGCCGACGTGGTCGTGCTGGTCGTCGACGCGTCTGAGGGCCCCACCGACCAGGATGCCGCCATCGCGGGCGCCGCCGACCGCGCGGGACGGGGCCTGATTGTGGCGGCGAACAAGTGGGACCTCGTCACGGCTGGAGGGCCAGCGGCAGCACGGGCCTTCGACGAGACGCTGGCCCGCCAGATGAAGTTCCTGGACTACGCGCCGGTCCTGCGCGTGTCGGCGCTGACCGGGGAGCGCGTGCCCAGGCTGCTCGAGACGGTCGACCAGGTGTCGGAGGCGCGGCGCCGCCGCGTGCCGAGCGCGGAGCTGAACCGCGTGGTGGAAGCCGCCACCCTCGCACATCCGCCCGTGAGCCCGGGCCGGCGGCAGGTCCGGGTGATGTACGCGGCGCAGGTCGCCGTCGCCCCGCCGACGTTTGTCGTCCACACGAACGTGGCCACGACGTTCCATTTCTCCTACGAACGGTTCCTGGTGAACCGGCTCCGCGAGGCGTTCGGGTTCGAAGGATCGCCCATCCGCCTTCAGGTGCGGGCCAGGCGGGCCCGCCCCTGAGGCCCGCCGCGGCGCGGCGTGCTATACTTCACCGAGGCTTCGTGGCTGAGACGCGCGCGGACATTCCGGATCAGGACGTGTTCAAGGCGTCCGAGGTCTGTGCAATTGCCAGCGTCCGGCCGTATGTGCTCCGCTCCTGGGAGCAGGAGTTCCCGGCGATTGGCGCCGCTCGGACGTCGGGCGGGCCGCGGGTGTACCGACGGGCCGACGTCGAGTTGGTGCTGCGCATCAAGGACTTGGTCTTCGGCGAGGGGCTGACGCTCGCCGGGGCGCGGCGCCGGATCGAACAGGAGGCGGAGCCGGAAGGCGGCGCGGCCGCGGCCGAGGCGGCGCCGCCGGTTGCCGCCGGGGCGCGTGCGGCTCTGGCGGAGGTCAAGCAGCAGTTGCGTTCCCTGCTGGACATGCTGGAGCGCAGGCCGCCGGGAAGCGGAACGAGCGGGTGGCCTCCGGCCGCGGGCAACCTGCTCGAGTTCACCCGCGAGCCGAAAGCGGCCGACCCGGCGGATACCGAGGCGAGGAAGGCCGCCTCGAAGAAGAAGCCGGTGCGTCCCGTCGCCCCACGGGATTGACGGCGCGGTTGTCGGGATGTAGCGCAGCCTGGTAGCGCACCTGAATGGGGTTCAGGGGGTCGCTGGTTCGAATCCAGTCATCCCGACCAGTTTCGAGGGCGGTAGGTAGCCAGTTGGTGGCCACGAGGCCAATCCCAGGCACCTACCGCCTTCGGTTTGTACGGCGCAGGTCAGCTTGAGACGCAGCGCCCGCCTCGCGAGCCCCGGTGCCATGATCCCGCCCGTTCCAACTTCATTGCCGGGAGGCGGCCATGCGCGTAGCCCTCGCGAGCGCGGTTCTCCTGCTGGCCCTCGCCGCCGCGTGCGAGGGGAGCGCCGCCGGAGGCAGTTCCAGTGGCGACGGTTCGACTACAGCCTGAACGGGAACAGCCTCTCGCTGTCAGGCGGCTCCGCCGAGTTCGATCTCTCGGGGTTCGGCGCTCCGGAGCAGGCGAAGCTGTCGATGACACTCGTGCGGCAGTGAGGGGCGCCGCGCCTCAGTTCCCGCCGTCCAGGGAGGCCTTGGCCTCGCGCCAGGTCTTCCGGACCGTTGCGCCGAGAATGCACACGCCTCCAAGCAGCGGCCAGAAACCCGGCGCCTCGCGGTGAAGAAGCCACGCCCACAAGGGGCTGAGCGCCGGCTCCAGCAGCAGCAACAGCGACGCGTCGACGGCCGGTACGTGCCGGATGGCCCGCGTCAGCAGCACGTAGGCCAGGCCCACCTGGAAGAGCCCGAGATACGCGATGCCGGCGGCGTCGCGCGGCGCGACGGCGTGCAGCGGGAGCGCGAGGGGCAGGCTGGCCAGGCAGGCGATGATGTTGCCGGTGAGCGCCGCGCTGCCGGCGGCGATGCCTCCCGCGTGCGGGTCTCGTTTCGCGATCCAGCGGAGCCCCATCACCGTCAGGCTCCAGCAGACCCCACTCACGAGGCCCACGGCGTTCCCAAGCGCGCGGTTCGGAGCTGTCACCGTGGGCGCGCCGGAACCGGCGACGAGGAGGGCCATGCCGGCCGCGATGGCCGCCAGCACAGGCAGGTCCCGGCGGCGGAGGTGCTCGCCGAGCAGCCACGGGGCGAGGAGCGCAATGTAGAGCGGCGCCGCGGCCTGCAGGAACACGGCGTTGGCCGCCGTCGTGAGCGTGTTGGCCGTCACGAAGGTGACGAGCGTCGCCGCGTAGGCCGCGCCGACGAGCATGGTGGATGCGGTCAGTCGGGGCAGTTTCCTGACCGCCAGCAGCAGGACGGCTGCCGCGACCCCCGACCGCAGGCTCGCAATCTGCCAGCTCGTCAGCGCCACCGCCTTGATGGCGGCGCCGCCGGTCGAGAAGAGGAGCGCCGTCAGCAGGATGGCCGCGCGGGCCGGCACGCTCGGCACCCGCTCATCCTACACCAGACGGCGCCGGGCTTCGTGACGCCGCCCCGTACACAGCGCGGGGGACCTCACGGTCCCCCGTGCCGAGCCGCGCAGGCCGGCCGCGGCTAGCCGTGAAGCGCGTGATACTTCGCCTCGAGCTGCTCCCTGGTCTCCACGTAGTTCGGATCCTGAGTGATGCATCCGTCCACCGGGCAGACATCGACGCACTTCGACGTGTCGTACGCGCCGACGCATTCCGTGCACTTCGCCGGATCGATCACATAGATCGAATCGCCCTGCGTGATGGCCTCATTCGGGCATTCCGGCTCGCACGCGCCGCAGCTGATGCAATCCTGATTAATCCACAATGCCATGACTCGCAGCCTCCAGTTGACCGAGAACGAACCGAAACGGAGTTCCGTGTTCTCTGTATAACAAACTCCGATCAGCCCTTCAAGACTCAATTCCGGTCGCACATCGCCGGTCGCGCGAGGCGCTGCGGGAGGTCGGCCGAACGGCGACCGCCGTCGGCCTATATGCCCGCCAGCGCCTGACGCAGATCCGCGATGAGATCCTCCGGGTGTTCCAGGCCCACTGACAGTCGCACCATCGACGGCGTGATGCCCATCTCGAGCTGGCGCCCCGGCGGGATGTCCGAGTGCGTCATCGTCGCCGGGTGCTCGATGAGGCTCTCCGTGCCCCCCAGGCTGACCGCGAGCTTGATCACCTCGAGCCGGTTGAGCAGCCGGAACGCCTCGGCTTCACCGCCATCGACCTCGAACGAAAACGTGGATCCCGGCGCCTGACACTGCCGCTGGTACAGTCCGAGTTGGGGGTCGGCGGGCCCCAGAAAGCCGAGGTAATGGACGGCTTTCACCTTCGGGTGCCCGGCGAGGAACTCGGCGACGCGCCTGGCGTTCTCCATCGAGCCCGTCATGCGGAGCTTCAGGGTTTCCAGGCTGCGGAGCAGCAGCCAGCAGGTGTGAGGGTCGGCAATCGTGCCGAGAATCGTGCGCAGGCCTCGAACGGGCGCGATGGCCGATTCGGTCCCCAGGCAGGCGCCCGCAATGAGGTCGCTGTGCCCGCCGACGTACTTGGTGAGCGAGTAAATCACGAAGTCGGCGCCGTGGCGCAGGGGGCGCTGCCACAGCGGACCGAGGAAGGTGTTGTCCACCGCCACGAGGGGGCGGCGGCCATCGGCGTTCCGCAGCGAGCGGGCCGCAGCCGCGCACGCGGCGATGTCCACGAGTCCGTTCGTCGGGTTCGCGGGGGTTTCCACGTAGATCAACCCGACGCGGCCAAGGCCACGGGCCGTCTCGACGGCGTCGGCGAGGCCGGGCTCGAGCGAGCCGGCGCCGAACCAGACGCGCTTGATCCCGAACTGCGGCAGGATGTTCTCGATCAGGAATTCCGTGCCGCCGTAGACGGGCGCGCTGGCAAGCAGGACGTCTCCGGGCCTGAGCACGCTGAACATGGTCGTCGAGATCGCGGCCATCCCCGACGAGAACGCCAGGCCGGATTCCGCCTCGTCCCAGAGGCCGAGGCGCTCCTCGAGGATCTCGAGGTCGGGATTGTTCACGCGCGAGTAGATCAGCCCCGGCTCCTCGGCCGGCCCCTGCTCGCGCAGCCCGTACGCCAGCTGGAAGAACGACTTGCCGTCCTCGGCCGTCTTGAAGGTGAACGTCGAGGTCTGGAAGATGGGGCACTTGACGGCGCCCTCGGAGAACTGCGGGTCGTACCCGTAGCCCATCATCAGCGTCTCGGGCCGGAGCGGATGACCCTGCACGTCCCGATGCCTGTACTTCCTGGGCGGGTGAAACATGGCGCCTCCCTCGTCGCGGCGTCGCGCGGCCCGGCCCGGCCGACTTCCGCCGGCCGGGACGTCGTCGCGCCCGGCAGACGGACAGCCGACCCGGGATTACATGAGAATCTCGATCCTGCCCTTGGCCTTCAGCTGCTCCACGAACTCCTGGCTCTTCCGATCGCGGGCTTGCTGCTTCAGGTAGCCCTCGACGCGCGCCTTGACGTCGTCGAACCCGAGATCGCGCCCCGGCTTCATCGCGGTCACGCTGATGATGTGGAACCCGAGCGGCGTTTCGACCACGCTGCTTGTCTGGCCCGGCTTGAGGGAGAAGGCCGACTGCGCGAAGGCCGGCACCATGTCACCGCGGGTGAGAAACCCGAGGTCGCCGCCGTTTGCGGCACTGCCGGGATCCTGCGACTCGCGTTTCGCCAGATCCGAGAACGCGGCGCCTTGCTTCAGTTCCGCCAGGAGGCGCTCCGCCCTGGCCCTGGCCTGCGCCTTGACCGCCGCATCCGCGCCGGCCTCGACGCGGACGAGGATGTGGCTCGCCCGCACGGCGTCTCCCTGCCGAAACCGGGCCTGGTTCTGCTCGAAGAACGCCCTGGCCTCCGCCTCCGTCACCGCGAGCCCGGGCTCGATCTCCGACTGCAGCATCCGGTTGACGGCGAGCGTGTCGGCCGTGTCCGCGCGCAGCTGCTCGAGCGTGACGCCGCGCGACTGCAGCAGGTCCGAGAACGCCGCCTCGTTGGGGAACTGCCGCCTCATGTCGGCGATCTGGTCGTCCACGTCCGCGGCCGGCGCCGCGATCTTCCGCCTGCGGGCTTCTTGAACAAGAAGGTGGTAGCCGACGAGCCGGTCGAGGACCTGACGGTATAGCGCGTCGCGCTGTTCGGGCGAAACGGCGCTGCCGGCGCGGTCCTCGACGGCCTTGACGGCCATGTCGAGCTCGGACCGCTGCACATCCTGGCCGTTGACGCGGGCGACAACCTGCGGCAACTCCGCGGGGACCGCTTGTGCCGCCGGCTCGCCCGGTACCGCCGCCTGCGCCGGCGCGGCAGCGCCGTCGGAGCGGCGCACTGCCGAGGGCGCGCCCTTCCTGCAGGCCGGCGCCAGGACGACCGCCACGAGCAGCAGCAGCGCGAGTTTCCGGATCACGGGATCTCCTGCTCGAGGAACGCCTCACGCTACCAAAGGACCCCGGGATGTGCAAGGCGAGGTCAGGCGCCGATACCACCGGGGACAGGCCCGGCAGCGGCCGCCATCCCGCTCTGGCGTGCAGACGGGCGGCGGCCGGGAAGCGCGGCGCGAGGTTGCGCCCGCCATCCAGCTTTGGTAGAGTCTAGCGACGGCATCAGCCCTGAGCCTTGACCGCCCATTCCTCCCGAGCGTCTGCGCGCATCCCTCCAGCCACAACACGGCCGAGCGCCGTATAACCACGAGGTGAGATACCAGCGTGCCAGTTCGGTTGTTTCTCGGCAATCTTCCCTACAGCGCCACGGAAGCTGACCTCCGGGCGCACGTGTCCGCCGTGGCCCCGCCGCTCTCCATCGTCATGCCGATGGACCGCGAGACAGGGAGACCGCGAGGGTTTGCCTTCGTGGACTACCCGGATCTCGCCGCGGCGACGGAGGTCATTCGCAGGCTGAATGGCCAGCCGTTCCTCGGCCGGACCCTGTCCGTGAGCGAGGCGCGGCCGAGGGAGGAGCGGGGACCGCGCCCGCCGTCGACCGCCGGCGCGCCCTTCGCGGGCGGCTACCGCGCGCCCGCTCCGCCCGCTGACAGCGCCGCCCGCCGCGAGCGGAATTTCGGGCCTCCGGCCCCGCCGAAAGGTCGGCGCGCCGGCCCGGCGAAAGGACGGGGAGAGGGCGGCCCGAAGGGCCCGATCAAGATCAGGGGCGGCGGACGGGTGTCGGACCTCGATGAAGAGAAGGCCGATTTCGATCTGGGAGACGACTTCGACGACTTCGCCACCAGCCTGCCGTCCGGGCACGACGACGACAGCGGCGACGCCTGAAGCGCGCAGCGTCCCGCGCTGCCGCGCCGAGCAGCCGGCCGGTTCTCGTTCGCGCGGCGGGGCCGTCCGGCGCTCCGGCTGCGGCTCGCGGCTGGACGTCCGGACGTGACGTCCGCCGCCTTCGGCCTCCTCACGCTTGGCCTGCTCGTCCCGTCCATCGTGTTGCACGAGGTCGCGCACGGCTGGGTGTCGCTCCGGCTCGGCGATCCCACGGCGCGCAACGCGGGCCGGCTTTCGCTCAACCCGCTGCGCCACCTCGATCTCTTCGGCACGGTGCTGCTGCCGCTCATGCTCTGGAGCTCCGGCGCGCCCGTATTCGGCTACGCCAAGCCGGTGCCCATCAATCCGGCCTATTACAGGGACGTGCGCCGGGGCCAGCTGCGCACCAGCCTCGCGGGTCCGGCGGCGAACCTGCTCCTTGCGGGCGCAGGAAGCGCGGCCGCGTGGCTCGCGTGGACGCTCGGCGCCCCTGACTGCCGCCCGCTGGCCTGGGCGTGGCTGTTCGCGGGCGCGTTTGTAGAAGTAAACCTGGTCCTGATGTTCTTCAACCTGATCCCGATTCCGCCCTCGACGGATCGAGCATTGTCCCGTTGTTCCTCTCGGACTCGGCCCTACCTACGTACTACCGGCTCCAGCGGTATGCCTTTCCGCTCCTGCTCGCGGTGTGCTGGGGCGTCCCGGCCCTGTCGGGAGTAGACCCGATCGGCGCCTACCTCCGCCTCAGCGTGCCCCTGCTCTTCAACGTCCTAGTGCCGCAGTAAGGCCTTCGGGCGGCCTCGCCGACGCCTGCCGCGCTCGCGCCGGCACCGGCCGGCCGCCGAGAGGGGAGCCCGTCGCGGCACACGAGCCGCGTTGCCGGCCGAGTGGTCGGCCCTGCTGGCCGCTCCCGCGCTCGCGCAAGCCGTGAGGCGGGAGCGGGCCGCTGCCTTGGGTTTCTCCGCCGGCCGCCTCGTCCGCATCGCGCCCGTGACGAAGGCGCGCGTCCGCGACGGCTCGGGGGGCGACTGCGGCTGGGACGGCGCGGCCTCCACGTTCCTCCAGATCGATCTCAGACAGGCCCCGGCCCTGCTCGCTGGGGCGCGCCGGACGCCGTGCGACGTGAAGATCTCGGGCAAGGCAAGGCGCTGGTCTCCCAGGCGCTTCTCGACAGTTAGCCCGGCGGCAGGAAGTAGAACGCCATGCCCAGCACGGCGTAGAGGGCGAGGAGCTGCAGGCCCTCGACCCAGTTGCTCTCGCCGTCCAGGGCGACGATGGCGGTAGCGAGCACGGAGAGCCCGATGGCGGCGATCTCGAGGGGATGGAAGAGCAGCGTCATCGGGTGGCCGAGGGCGAACGAGGCGAGCACGAGCACCGGGGCGACGAAGAGCGCCACCTGCGCGCTGCTGCCGACGGCGATCTCGACCGCCAGCGTCATCTGGTCCCGGCGCGCCGCGACCACCGCGCTGAAGTGCTCGGCTGCGTTGCCGATCACCGCGACGACGATGACGCCGGTGAACAGCTCGCCCCAGCCGAAGGAGGCGAGCATCGGCTCGAGGCCCTGGATGAGGACCTCAGCGCCGACGGCGGTGAGCACGGTCGCGACGCCCAGCACGCCCACCGACTGCGGCACCGTCCAGTGCGGCGCTGCAGCCGGCTCGACCGCGCGAAGCAGGGCGCGGTTCGTCCTGAACGCGTACACCAGGCTGCTCACGTAGGCGGCGATGAGCAGTATGGACGTGCCGACGCTCAGGTAGTAGATCGCGGGCGGGCGCGGTGCGAGGCTGCCGAAGACGGTCAGGTCGAATACCGCCGGCATCACCAGCGCGACCACCGCGAGGAAGAGCATGATCGTGGCGTTGCCGGCCGCACGCCGGTCGAAGCGCTGCGACACCCGGCCGATGCCGCCGGCCAGCTCCGCCAGGCCGAAGACGAGCAGCAGGTTGCCGACGATGCTGCCGGTAATCGTCGCCTGGACCAGTTCGATGTGCCCCTCGCGAAGAGCGACAAACGCGATGATCAGCTCGGCGGCGTTTCCGAAGGTGGCGTTCAGGAACCCGCCGAGCGTCGGCCCGCTGCGCTTCGCGAGTTCCTCGGTGGCCTGGCCGATGAGGCCTGCCAGGGGGACGATCGCGACCGCGCCGGCCACGAAGGTCCACGGTGATGCCGGCGCGAGCGCGCACAGGGCCCAGCTGACCGGGGCCGCCAGCAGCAGGAGGTTCACCTTCTGCCCGGCAAGCCGCCGGAGCACGCCCATCAGCCCGCCGCCGGCGTGCGCTTGCGCCATGCGTCCTCCTCGTCCGGCCGCGCCGCCGGCATCGATCCGCCGCGCACATCGTATCAAGCTGCGCCCTGCGCGTTCGAGGGCAATCGCGCGGGCTCGAGCCCGCGGCCCGGTGCGCTCGCGGGACGAATGCCCGGCGAGATGCTAGAATTCGGACGCCCCCTTCAGCACGTCGATCGACGCGGCAGGCGGCCGGCGGGGGGCTTTCGCGGTTCGCGGGCGCTGCACCGGGGCAGGCAGGCCGTGCTCGTCGACGAAGGCCAGAGGACCCGGGCGGCTCGCTCGGGGCTGCAACGACGGAGGGTGCTCGCCGATGAAGCGTGAACGCCGCAGGATCCTGATCACCGGGTACGGCATCTGTGCGCAGGCCCTGCTGCCTTTGCTCGTCTCGCGCGTGGGCGTGAGTCCCGCCGACATCACGGTCATCGACCTCGCCGACCGCCGGCGCCTGCTCGCGCCGTGGATCCGACGCGGCCTGCGGTTCATCAGGGAGCGGGTCGGCCCCGCCAATCTCAGCCGGATCCTGTCGTCCAACATCGGCGAAGGGGGGCTCATCATCGACATGGCCTGGAGCATCGACTGCTTCGAGATGCTCCAATGGGCCCACGACCACCACGTGCGCTACGTCAATGCGTCCGTGGAGTCCTGGGATCCGGAAGACGACCTGCAGACCCGATCCATCTACCAGAAGTCGCTGTACTCCCGGTACGTGCGCCTGCTCGATCAGGTCGAACAGTGGCGGGGCGGCGCCACCGCCGTGATCGACCACGGCGCCAATCCCGGCCTGGTCTCGCACTTCGTCAAGAAGGGCCTGCTCGACATCGCGGCTGCCGCGCTCCGCGAGGATCGCCTCGACCCGGCGAGCAGGCGCGAGACGCGGGCGTGCCTGAAGCGCCGATCGTTTGCCGGCCTCGCCCGCGCGCTTGGGGTGAAGGTGATTCACTGCAGCGAATGGGACACGCAGCGCGCCCCGGTCCCGAAGCGGCCCGACGAGTTCGTCGGCACGTGGTCCATCGAGGGCATGTGGGACGAATCCATCTCCCCGAGCGAACTGGGCTGGGGCACGCACGAACGGGAGTTGCCGGCCTACGCGATCGTGCCGGACGAGGGGCCGCGAAACCAGATTCTCCTGCCGCGCATGGGGCTCAACACGCTGGTGCGCTCCTGGGTGCCGGGGCAGGACATCGTCGGCATGATCGTCACGCACGGGGAGTCGTTCGGCGTGTCACACGCGCTCACCGTGCGCGAGGGCGGGGTGCCCGTCTACCGGCCCACCGTCCACTACGCCTACATGCCGTGCAACGATTCGCTCGTTTCGCTGCACGAGCTGCGCTGCCGCAACTACGAGCTCCACCCGCGCCGGCGCATCATGACGCGCGAGATCACGGCGGGCCGGGACCTGGTGGGCGCGCTGCTGATGGGGCATCCGTTCAACTCGTGGTGGACCGGCAGCATCCTCTCGATCGCGCAGGCCCGCCGCCGGGTGCGCGACGTCAACGCCACCGCGCTGCAGGTGGCGGCGGGCGTGCTCGCCGCCGTGCTCTGGATCGAGCGCAACCCGAACCGCGGACTGTGCTTCCCGGAGGACCTGCCCCACGAGGAAATCCTGCGGTTCGCGCGGCCGTACCTGGGGCGGATCGTCTCCGTACGCTCGGATTGGACCCCCCTCCAGCGTCATCGCGTCTACTTCAGCGAGAACCCCGAGGCACGCGCTAACCACGAGGACGTGTGGCAGCTTCGGAACTTCTTGTTCTCCCCCTGATTCACGCCGCGTCAGGAGCGGCGCGCCGGCGGCGCCGGCTCGAGGGAGGCCCGGCAGTGCAGGGTCTTGAGCGGGCCGTACGCAGCGAGGGCCACCTCTCGGGGTGGCCCTCTTCGCTGGCGCCTAGCTTCGACGAATCACCGGGACTGCTGCCGCGCACGCCAGCACGCCAGCCCCGCGAGCCCCATGGCCAGGAGCGCCATCGATGACGCCGGCTCCGGAACGGTCGTGGCTTCGCCGTGCACCGTGAAATCCGCAGCCATGCCCGTCGGCCCGCTCTGGCCGTAGTAAGGAGGCTGCTGGCCGCCGGTGTTCCAGATCAGAAACTCGATGGTGTTAATGCCACTCTGGACCGTGCCGGATACACCGTTCACGGCGTACGACTGGGTCCAGGGCGACGGCTGGCCGAGGTTGTTCACGCCGAGACTCGTCCCATTGAGAAGAACGTCGCTGAGGTAGTCGTCCGAGAGCCAGCGGAAGTCGAACGTCGTGGTCAGCGGCAGTCCGGCCCAGTTGAAAGAGAAGGCGTACGTGAAGAGCTGGCCCGTCTGGCTGCCCTGCGTCGCGTTGGACTGGTCGGCCGCCCAGGAGATGTACTTGCCGAGAGTAATGCTCGGATTCGGCAGCACCGGCCAGCCGTTGGCGGTCTTGGTAACCAGGTAAGCCGGGTTGCCGTTCACCGTGAAGGCGTCGTCGATCCCGTCGTTGTTGGCGTCCGTGCCGGTGTAGTAGATGAGGTCGGCCTGAGCCGGGGCGGCCGCCAGGGCCATGGCCAGGGCGACTATCGCGATTCCAATCGTCTTGCGCATTACCATGCTCCTCTCAACGGCGAGCCGGTCGTTCCGGCTCGTCGCCGTTCTATATAGCAAATTCGATGCCCGATGGATGACCGACGGAGGGTTGGGTCTATCGTAACTCCAAGTGATGCTGGTACAGTAGGATAAAGGCGTTAACCCGACTGGCCCGGCCGGGCCGTCACCCACGGTACGTCAACTTGTCCGACGTTCTGAGCCTCAATAGGTGGGGGGCCTCCAGCGCGCCAGCAAGCCCACCGCGACCCGAAGGCGCCTGGCTGGTGCCATCAGTGCACCCTCAGCGCAACCCCAGCGGCCGGGGTCACCGAAATCATCGACATGGTCAAGGAATTGTGGTGCCGAGGGGCAGAGTTGAACTGCCGACACCGTGATTTTCAGTCACGTGCTCTACCACCTGAGCTACCTCGGCACCAAGGTCAGCCGCGTGGCGAGATGGCCACTATAGCACGCAGATCGCCGCCCGCAAAACACGCGCAGCCAGCGCGCCAAGCCCGGCACGCCACGACGAGCACGCCCACGGGACCCGACTGCTCGGGTCTTCGCGCCGAAGCCCGGATGAAAAGTCCGGGCTGCTGAGGCCCGGCGCCGATCGTGCGCGCCCCTACCTCCGCGATGGAGGCGCCTTCTCCTTCTCCGGGGCGGGCTCGGCCTCGGACGGGGCCTCGCGCACGAGCCCGAGCTCCTTCCTTACGCGCTCCTCGATCGCCTTGCAGACGCCCCGGTTCTCCCGGAGGAACTGCTTCGCGTTCTCACGCCCCTGCCCGAGGCGCTCCCCGCTGAACGAAAACCATGTCCCGCTCTTCTCCACGATCTTCCGATCGACCGCCAGGTCGAGCAGGTCGCCTTCCTTCGAGATGCCCTCGCCGTACAGGATGTCGAACTCCGCCTCGCGGAACGGCGGCGCCACCTTGTTCTTGACGACCTTGACCCGGACCCGGCCGCCGACCACCATCTCGCCATCCTTGATGCTCGCGATGCGGCGGATGTCGAGGCGCACCGACGCGTAGAACTTCAGCGCGCGCCCGCCCGTCGTCGTCTCGGGGCTGCCGAACATCACGCCGATCTTCTCGCGCAGCTGGTTGATGAACACGAGCGACGTCTTGGACTTCGACACGACGCCGGTCAGCTTGCGCAGGGCCTGCGACATCAGGCGGGCCTGCAGGCCCATCTGCGCCTCGCCCATCTCCCCCTCGATCTCCGCGCGCGGCACCAGCGCCGCCACCGAGTCCACGACCACGACGTCAACGCCGCCGGAGCGAACGAGCACCTCGACGATTTCGAGCGCCTGCTCCCCGTTGTCCGGCTGCGACACCAGCAGGTTGTCGAGATCGACGCCGAGCTTCTGCGCATAGGTTGCGTCGAGCGCGTGCTCCGCGTCCACGAACGCCGCCATGCCGCCCAGCTTCTGCGCTTCGGCGATGAGCTGCAGCGCCAGCGTCGTCTTGCCCGACGACTCGGGACCGTAGATTTCGACGACGCGCCCGCGCGGCATGCCGCCGATGCCGAGCGCGAAGTCCAGGCTGACGGCGCCCGTGGGAATGGAATCAACGGGGAGGATGGCGCCCTTCTGGCCCAGGCGCATGATGGACCCCTTGCCGAACTGCTTCTCAATCTGGGAAAGCGCGACGTCCAGCGCCTTCGTACGTTCCGTACGGTCGTCTACGGGCATGACTGCTCCTTGCTGTGCCGGCCGGTCACCGAAGCATTCTAGATGCGTGCCGTCAGCTCGTCAAGCGAAAATCGGCATTCAACGCGGCTTTATATGTTTGTTTTCAACTAGTTACGCTGCGCGCCGCTTTCGCCCTTCGCTCCATGCCATGGCAGAAAGCGCCTGGCGCCCTTGTCGGAGCAGGGCAGAGACTGCTAGGGTTGGGTAATGCCAAGCCCCATCGGCCATATGGTGGCCGGACTCGCCGTCGGCTGGGCCGCGCACGCGCTCGAAGCCGCCCGCTCACAGCCGGGAGACCCGGCCGGCGCAGCGCCCGGGCGGCTCGCCAGCGCCGGCTCGATCCCGGTCGCCTTCTGCGCCCTGCTGGCAGCCGCACCCGATGCCGACATCCTGATGGCGTCTCACCGCACCTACACTCACAGCGTCGGCGCCATCGCCCTTGTGGGACTGGCGGCCGCCGCCGGCGCGCTGTGGCTGCGGCGCCCGGCCGTCACGGCCGCGCTCGTCTGCGCGGCGGCGTGGGGCAGCCACGTCTTCCTCGACTGGCTCGGCCACGATGGCACGCCCCCGATCGGCCTGATGGCGCTCTGGCCGTTCACCGACCGGTACTACTCCTCGGGTTTCGACCTGTTCGCCGACGTGTCGCGGCGCTACTGGAATCTCGACGAGTTCGTCTTCGGCAATGCGCGTTCCATCGCGCGCGAGCTGGTGGTGCTTGCGCCGCTGGCGCTTGCTGCGCTCTGGTGGCAAAGGCGGTCGACCGGTCCGCCACCGCACCCGGCGCCCGGCCTCTGATCGCCGGTCCCGGCTCCCGTTGTCAATACTCGTAGAACCCCTTCCCGCTCTTCCGCCCAAGCCGGCCTGACGCCACCATCTCCTCGAGCAGGGGGCAGGGCCGGTACTTCGGATCGCCGAATCCGGCGTGCAGCGCTTTCATGATGGCGAGGCACACGTCGAGGCCGATGAGGTCGGCGAGCGCGAGCGGCCCCATCGGATGGTTCATGCCGAGCTTCATGACGGTGTCGATCGCCTCCGGCGTGCCAATGCCTTCCATGGCGGCGAAGATCGCCTCGTTGATCATCGGCATGAGCAGCCGGTTGGCGATGAAGCCGGGCGAGTCGGCCGACTCGACGGGCGTCTTGCCCAGCCGCCGGCATACCTCGGCGGCGGTCGCCATGGCGTCGGGCGATGTGCGCGCCCCGCGCACGAGCTCCACCAGCGGCATCAGCGGCACGGGGTTCATGAAGTGCATGCCCAGCACGAGCGCCGGGCGAGTCGTGGCGGAGGCGAGGCTTCCGATCGGGAGCGCGGAGGTGTTCGACGCCAGAATGACGCCGGGGCGGACGAGAGCGTCCAGCGCGCCGAAGAGGCCGCGTTTGACGGCCAGGTCCTCGACGGCCGCTTCGACAACGAGATCGGCGGCGGCCAGCTGGGACAGCTCGCCGGTGAAGGCGATCCGGCCGAGCGCAGCCGTGCTCGCCTCGGCGTCGATCACGCCCTTCTCGACCAGCTTCGCGAGGCTCCTTTCGATGGCGCGCCGGCCACGTTCGAGCGCCGCCGACGACACGTCCTGCAGCACGACGCCGAATCGCGCCTGCGCGAAGACCTGGGCGATGCCGCTGCCCATTGTCCCCGCGCCGACGACCCCGACGGTCTCGCCGCTCATCGGCCCCCCTCCGCGCGCGTGCGCCCGGACGCTCCGCGGCGCCGGGGTCGGCGTTCGTCCGGCGCCCGCAACTGAACGGCGACGCGGCGCACGACCTCCCGGCCCAGCACCTCCTGGACTCGCCGCAGAACGGTGTCCGCCGATCGCGCCAGCTCCTCGCCGAACCGCTCGTCGTCCAGCCGGACATCCAGGATGCCGCTTCGCAGCAGGCGGATGCGCGTGACCCGGGCGAGCGCGGGCCCGACAGCCAGCCTCCAGGCAAACAGTATCTTCTCCCCGGAGAGCGGCGCTGGCCGCACGACGCGCGCGATGGTGGCGGCGGCCAGCGACTGGACAGGCTCCATACGTCGGGCTCGGGCGTGCAGGAATGCCAAGTGTATCATTCCAGGATGCGGCTGGTCCTGGCGTCGGCCTCGCCGAGGCGGATCGCGCTGCTCCGCAGCGCCGGCTACGAGTTCGACACCGTGCCGGCCGACGTCGACGAGTCGGCGCGGCCGGGAGAGGCGGCTGCGGACTACGTGCGCCGGGTCTCGTTGCTGAAGGCGCGCGCCGTGGCCGCCTCGGCGGGGGAGGCGGTCGTCCTGGCGGCCGACACAACGGTCGTGCTCGGCGGGGAGATGCTCGGCAAGCCAGCCGACGGGCGTGACGCACGGCGGATGCTCGAGCGGCTCTCGGGCCGGACGCACGACGTGCTGACGGGGGTGGCAGTCGTCTGCGGGGCGGATGCCGAGCTGGCGGTGGAGTCCACGGCGGTCAGCTTTCGCGAGCTGAGCGCCTCGGAAGTAGACTGGTACGTCGCCACTGGAGAACCGGCCGACAAGGCCGGCGCGTACGCCGTCCAGGGCCTGGGTTCGCGCTTCGTCGCGCGTGTGACAGGGTCCTACAGCAACGTCGTCGGTCTGCCGCTCGAAACCGTCCAGCGGTTGCTCGAGGCGGCTGGCGTCGTGCGCGCGTGGCGGCCCGAGGCGGCCGCCGGCGGCGGGTGCGAAGCCGAGGGGCCACTCGATTGACCGCCCCGGCCCCCGAGGGTATCCTGAAAAGGCGGTTCTCGTCAGCCACTTGACTTGCCATGAAACGCAAAGCCCTCAAGGTCGGCCTCACCGTCCTGATGCTCGTTCTCGCCCTCGGGGGACTCCTGTACTCGGCCCTCAGCGAGGGCACCGAGTACTACGCCCATGTCGACGAGATACTGGCCGACCCCGGTCGCTGGCAGGGGAAGGACCTCCAGCTCCACGGCTTCGTGGTCAAGGACTCGGTGCTCCGGAAGCGGGACTCGCTCGAGTATCGCTTCAAGGTTCAGAGCCGGGGAGCGGTCCTCGAGGCGACCTACGACGGCATCGTGCCGGACACGTTCACAGACGAGTGCGAGGTCGTCTTGAAGGGCCGGCTCCGCGACGGCGAGTTCCACGTCGCCCCGAACGGCGTCATGGCGAAGTGCCCCTCGAAGTACGAAGCCAAACGGGGGCTCGCCAGGCCTGGCGCCTGACGGAGGGCCGGTGCGGGCCCGGGTGAGCCGCGTTCCACGTTCCGTCCACCATCCATCCTGCCTGCCGGCGACGCGCCAGCGCGCGGGTTCGCCCCCGGCCGCTGCCGGCGGGCGCGGGTGACACATGGCCTCTCTGGGTTCGTTCCTGTTGATGGCGGCCTTCGTCGCGGCGGCCTGCGCGGTCGCCGCCTCGCTCTCGGGCGCGCGGCGGGGCTCGCGCCGGCTCGTCGAAAGCGCGGTCGGCGCCTTCTACCTGACGGCGGCCCTCATGACGGCCGCCTCGGCGGTGATCGTCCGGGCGTTCCTCACCGATGACTACGCGATCAAGTACGTCCACCGCTACTCGGACCACCTCCAGCCGCTCTTCTACAAGCTGACCTCGTACTGGGGCGGCCTGGACGGCTCCATCATGTTCTGGGTGTTCCTGCTGGCGGTGTTCGGCTCGCTGGCGGTGCGCGTCAACCGCGATCGGCACCGCGAACTCGTCCCGTACGTCGTCGCCATCGTCTCGGCCGTGGAGATGTTCTTCCTCCTGATGATGCTGGTCCACAGCAACCCGTTCGACACCTACCTCGTCCAGTCGCCCGATGACGGCCAGGGCCTGAATCCGCTCCTCCAGAACATGTACATGGTGGTGCATCCGCCGAGCCTCTACATCGGCTTCGTCGGCATGACCATTCCGTACGCGTTCGGGATGGCGGCCCTCATCACGGGCCGCCTGGACGACGCGTGGCTGCGCGCCGTGCGCCGCTGGACCATGGTGAGCTGGCTGTTCCTGACGCTCGGCCTCGTGCTCGGCATGATCTGGGCGTATGAGGAGCTGGGGTGGGGCGGCTACTGGGCCTGGGACCCGGTCGAGAACGCGGGCCTGCTGCCGTGGTTCACGGCGTCGGCCTTCCTGCACTCGGTGATCGTTCAGGAGCGCCGGGGCATGCTGAAGGTGTGGAACGTGTCGCTCGTGGTCCTCACGTTCTTCCTCACGATCTTCGGCACCTTCATGACGCGTTCGGGCGTCGTGCAGTCGGTCCACGCCTTCGGCGAGGATCGCACGCTGGCCTGGATGTTCGCGGTCTTCATGGCGGCCCTGCTGCTCTTCAGTTTCGCCTGGATCCTGCGTCGCCTTCCCCTGCTCCGGCCGCGGTACGAGCTCGAGTCCTGGCTGTCGCGCGAGGCCGCGTTCGTGGCCAACAACTGGATCCTGCTCGTCGCAGCGCTGCTCGTCCTCTTCGGGACGATGTTCCCGACGCTGAGCGAGGCGCTGACGGGGAATCGCCTGACGGTGGGCCCGCCGTTCTTCAACCGGTGGATGGCGCCCCTTGGCCTGCTCCTCCTCGCGCTGACAGGCGCCGCGCCGCTCCTGGCGTGGAGGCGCTCGACGCCGCTGAACCTGCGCGACCAGTTCCTCTGGCCCGTGGCGTTCGCGCTGGCGGTCTCGGCGGGGCTCGCCGCCTTCGGCGTGCGCGTGTGGACGTCGCTCATCTGCTTCGGCCTCTCCGCATTTGTCGCCGCGACGATCGTGCAGGAGTTCGTCCGGGGCGCGAAGGTGCGCCGGCAGGCGACGGGAACCGACCTGCTGACGGCGGCCGTGGGGCTGGTGGCCCGCCAGCGTCGCCGATACGGCGGGTACATCGTGCACCTTGGCATCGTGCTGATGTTCATCGGCTTCGCGGGCGAGGGCTTCAAGCGGGACGAGCAGGCCCTGGTGAAGCTCGGCCAGCAGACCACGATCCACGGCGTGACGCTCCGCAACGACGGCGTCGCGGTGACCGACGACGGGCAGAAGCAGATGGTCACGGGGCAGATTGCCATCAGCGAGAACGGGCGTTCGCTCGGCACGCTCCGGCCCGCGCGCTGGTTCTATCGGAAGCATGAGAATCAGCCGACGACGGAAGTGGCCATCCGCCGATCCCTGGCCAGGGACCTGTATGTGATCATGCCGGCGTACGACCTGTCGGACCAGTCGGTGAGCCTCCAGGTGGTCGTCAACCCGCTGGTCAACTGGATCTGGACTGGATTCGGCATCCTGTTCCTCGGCACGGTCATTGCGCTGCTTCCCGAGCGGGAGCAGGCAGCCGCGGCGGTGGTGCCGGCAGCGGAGCGCTGACCGGCCGGCGCGGGCGCCGCGCGGCCCCCCGGGAGCCCGCGCGGCAGGGAGTGCGTCCATGGCGCGTACACCGAGTGAGAAGACCCGCCGCGGCGCGGCCGTGCCGCCGACGCCGCCGCGGCCCGCGCCCCGCACGGAGCCGGTCGGCGAGCCGGGCGGCCTCAGGCCCTGGCACCTCCTCGGCCTCGCCACGCTCGTCGCGGTCGCGGCGGGCGTCGTGGTGACGCGCGGCACGCCGGTCGCGAACACGGTGACGATGGCCGTGCTGGTCGTAACCGCCGCGTTCGTTGCGGCTGCCGCGGCGCGGACGATCGTGCCGCTCCTCGCTCCGGACGCCGGGGAGCGGGTCGAGATGATCGGCGGACGGACGCGGGCCGCGCTCGAGCGGGAGAAGTCGCTCGTGCTGCGCTCCATCAAGGACGCCGAGTTCGACCGGGCGATGAAGAAGATCTCCGACGCGGACTTCCAGGAGATGTCGGTCCGACTGCGCAGCCGGGCGGCGGGCATCCTGCGGCAGCTGGACGGCGAGGGCCGCGGGTACCGTGCGCTCATCGAGCGCGATCTCGCCGCGCGGCTCGGACCGCCGCGCGCGCCGGACGTGCCTGTGCCCGCGCAGGCGGAAGCCGCGTCGGTGGACAGAGCCTGCCCGGTCTGCGGCCTGCGGGCCGATCCGGACGCCAGGTTCTGCAAGTCATGCGGGGCGAAGATCGAGGAGGCGCCATGACCACGCGCGCGGCGCGTTGCGGGATCGGGCTGGCGGCGTGCCTCGCGGCGGCGCTCGGACACGCGGCGGCGCAGGGCATGGACGCGAGGCAGATGTCGGGCATCCCGATCCCGAGCCCGGACGTGGCGCCGGGCACGGTGTCGGTTCGCCTGGTGCGCGGCACGATGGCAGACAATATCGCCGGCCACGAGGTCCAGCTGATCGTCGGTGCCGGCACCCGGTCGGCCCGGACTGACGCCGCTGGCCGGGCGCTGTTCGAGGGCGTCGAGGCTGGCGTCCAGGTGCGTGCCGTTGCCCTCGTCGGCGAAGAACGGCTCGAGTCGAGCGCCTTCGGCATGCCGGCGAGCGCGGGTGTTCGCCTCGTGCTGGTGGCCGGAGGCGGGGCAGCCTCTGCAGGCGCGGAGCCGCCGCCGGGCAGCGCGCCCTCGGCCGTCGGGACGCCGCCCACGGCCGACCCGGCCCCGATGGCCGGCGGCTCCGGGGCCCGCGCCTCGGGCCTCTCGTTCGGCAGCGGCAGCCGCATCCACATCGAGCTTGAAGACGACGTGCTGGAGGTCTTCTATCTCTTTGAACTCGTCAATGCCGGGACCGCGCCCGTCAGCCCCTCGCCGGAGCTCTCCTTCACGCTTCCCGACGGCGCCGAGCAAGCCGCGCCAATCGAAGACACGCAACAGGTGACGATTCGGGGCCGCCGCGTCACGATCAACAACCCCATCAAGCCGGGGAGGACCCCGGTGAAGCTCGCGTATGCAGTGCGACCGGGGGCGGGCGCACATGTCGTCGCGCAGCGGTTTCCGCTGGACTGGGACGGCTTGCGCGTGGTCCTGGCAGGCGCCGGAGCTGCCCGGATGACATCGCCGCAGTTCACGAGCAGCCGGCAAGGCGAGGACGGCGGCAGCGTCTTCGTCGCCGGCAGCGGCGGCGCCCTGGCGGCGGGGCAGGAACTGGCGATTTCGCTCGACGGCCTTCCTCACCGGAGCCGCACCGGGCGAAACGTGGCGCTGGCCCTCGGCCTGGTCATTCTCGCGGCGGGCGCGTACTCCGCCTTCTCCGCCGGCCCCGTGTCCGGCGGCGGCGCGGGCCGCCGCGCGCAGCTGGCCGAACGCCGCGAGCGCCTGCTGGCGGACCTCGTGCGGGTCGAAGAAGCACGGCGGGCGGGCTCGATCTCCGAGTCGCGGCACGCGGCGCGCCGGGAGGATCTGGTTCGCCAGCTCGAACGGGTCTACGGCGAGCTGGACGCGCAGGAGTCCCGAACCGCGGCGGCCGCGGGCTAGAGCGAGGCGGCATGGCGCTCGACTTCGATCGCGTCGTCGCCGAGGAGGTCTCGCGCAGCTTCGGGCGGCGGCGCGCCCTCAGCAGGGTATCGATGGTGTGCGAGGCCGGCCGGATCGTCGGCCTGCTCGGCCCGAACGGAGCGGGGAAGTCCACCCTGCTCGCCGTGCTCTCGACGCTGCTCCCGCCCTCGTCCGGCCGCGTGCGCTACGGCTCGCACGAGGCGCGGACGGGCGGGCCGGCCGTGCGGGCGCGAATCGGGCTCCTCGGCCACGACCTGTACTTGTATCCGGATCTCACGGCCCGCGAGAACCTTGCCTTCTTCGCGAGGCTCTATGGCCTGCCCGACGCCGGCAGCAGGGTGGCGGAAGCGCTGCGGACGGCGGGCCTCGAGTCGCGCGGAGACGATGTCGTGTCGGGGTTCTCGCGGGGCATGCGCCAGCGGCTGGCGCTGGAACGCGCGCTCTTGCACGGCCCGCGGCTGCTGCTGCTCGACGAGCCCTTCACCGGACTGGACGAGGCGTCGGGCGCCGCGCTCGTCGCCCGCCTGCGCGGCCTGAAGTCGGACGGGGCCATCGTCGTGCTCGCGACGCACGACTTGGATCTCGCCGAACGCGTGCTCGACGAGGCCCTGGTACTCGGCGACGGGCGCGTGCGCGCGACGGCGCCCTCCGGCGGACAGGCGCGAGAACGCTATCGCGAGGCGCTGCGCGCCACGGCGCCCTCCGGCGGGAGCGCGTCGTGAGGGAGTTCATGCGGGTGGCGTGGGCCATCCTGCGCAAGGACGCCGCCGTCGAGATGCGCAGCCGCGAGATCGTGTACACGACGGTCTTCTTCGCGGCCTCGTGCGTGCTGGTGTTCGCCTTCGCCCTCGTGCGCGAGGGCCGGGCGATGCCCGACGCCGCGGCGGCCATCCTGTGGATCGCCGTCGCCTTCTCGGGCACGCTCGGGCTCGGCCGGACCTTCGAGCGCGAGCGGTACACCGACACGCTGCGCGCGCTCATGCTGGCGCCCTCGGATCGGCCCGCCGTCTACGTGGGCAAGCTCCTCGGCATGCTGGTCCTGCTGGCGATCGTCGAGGCCGCGCTGTTGCCGCTCATCGCCCTGTTCTTCGCGGCGCCGATCACGGCCAGCCCGCTGTGGCTGGCGGCGCTGCTGGCCGCGGGCACCCTCGGCTTCGCGTCGGTGGGCACCCTGTTCGCGGCAATGCTGGTCCGTGCCCGGAGCCGCGACGTGCTGCTCCCCGTGCTCTTGTATCCGATCACGATTCCGGTCATCATCGCCGGAGTCCGCGGCACCGCCGCCATCCTGCAGCCCGTGCCCGACGAGGCCATGGCGCGGTTCTGGGCGGCGCTCCTCGTGTTCTTCGACGTCGTGTTCGTCACGCTGTCCCTGTGGACGTTCGAGCCTCTGATGACGGAGCAGTGATGACCCGGGTGTTCGCGCCGCTCGCGTGTCTCGCCATGGCGCTGTTCGCCGCCGCCCCGGCCGTCGTGGCAAACGCCCCGGCCGAGGCGACAATGGGGCTCGTGCAGCGGATCTTCTACTACCACGTGCCGTCGGCGATGCTCATGTTCGTGTCCGCTGTGGTGTGCGGCACCGCGAGCGCGGCATACCTCTTTCGCCGGTCCGCCGCCGCCGATCGGCTGGCCTCCGCCGCCGGGGAACTCGTGGTGGTGTTCGGCCTGATCGTCCTGGCGACGGGCCCCTTGTGGGCGCGGAAGGCCTGGGGCGTGTGGTGGGACTGGGACGCGCGGCTCACCTCCTCGCTGCTGCTCTGGCTGATGTTCGCCGCGTACCTGCTGGTGCGGCGGTACGGGGGTCCGGGATCGGAGAAACTCGCCGGCGCGATGGCGCTCTTCGGCATGGCCAACGTGCCGTTCGTGTACGTGTCGGTGAACTACTGGCGGACGCTCCACCCGAAGACCAGCGTCATCATGACGCTCGAACCCGGGATGCGCAGCGCGTTCTGGTTCTGCGTGTCCGCGTTCGCCCTGTTGTACGCGCTCCTGCTGGCGCTGCGGCTGCGCCTCGAAGAGCGGCGCGCGGAAGCGGAGGCCCTGTTCCTGGCGCTCGATGAGTGAGGCCGCCGCGCCTCCTGGAACCTGCGTATGAAGAGACTGCTGCTCGCGCTCGCCCTCGCCGCCTTGGTGTCGGGCCCGGTTCTGCAGGCCTGGCAGCCGGCCCCGCCGCAGCCCGGGACGCCGGGGGACTATGTGCCCATCGCGTCGCTCCCGCAGGCCGAGCGACTCCCGGCCGCTCCGTTCCTCATCGCGGCCTACGCGCTCGTGTGGGCCGTGCTCGTGGCCTACACCTGGTCGCTCTGGCGCAGGATCACGAAGCTGGAGCGGGAGATGAAGGATCTCGGGCGGCGCCTGCCGAAGGCGTAAGGGGGCCGCCGTGGGGGAGATGGGGGCCGGTCATTTCATCTACATCCCGGCGACGGTGCTCGTCGGCATCGTCATCGGCTGGGTGCTGGGCTCGCGGGCAGCCCGGGACGCGTTTGCCGCCGAGCAGCGCCGGAGGCAGGACGCCGACGCCCGCGCCGCCGCCAAGGCCGCGCGCGGCGCGAGTCGGCAGGCCTGAGGCGAGGGGCGGAGGGCGCCCGTCAGCGGCCCACGGCCAGGCGTGAAGCGAGGCCGGCCGGGAGGCCCGCCTCGCGGATGCGCGCCCCGGCCCGTTCCACCGGATAGGCGACCCGGTAGCAGGTGAGAGAAGGCCCGTCCGTGTCGAGGATGCCGTAGGCGGCGCGCGGATCGCCGTCGCGCGGCTGGCCCACCGACCCCACGTTGACGAGGTAGCGATTCCCCTCCTCGATCCGGAACGTCGAGCCATCCGACACGTCAGGGAAGGCGGCCTCGTCTCCCGTCATGCGCATCGCAAACGGCGTATGCGTGTGCCCGAACAGGCAGAGCGGCCGGCTTGCCGACTGGATGGCGTTGACGGCGTCCAGCCTGTCGAACACGTACTCGTCTTCGTCGAAGGGCGTGCCGTGGCAGATTTCGACCAGCGGGCTCACGGCGATGGGCCCCGGCGGGAGGCGGCGCAGGTAGTCGCGGCTCTCCTGCGTCAGCATGGCCGAGGTCGCCGCGGCGCTGGCGCGCGCTGCGGCGTTGAAGTTCGCCGGGGTTCCAAGGCCGGCCGCCACGCGGTCGTGGTTGCCCCGGACGGCAGCTTCCACCGCCAGGCCCTTGATCCGCGCGATGACGCCGTTCGGGTCGGCGTTGTAGCCGACGAGATCGCCCAGCAGGAGCACGCGGTGCGCACCGTGCCGCGCCGCGTCGGCCAGCACCTGCTCGAGGGCGTCGATATTCGCGTGGACGTCGCTCAGGATCAGGTATCGCATGGGCGGCCGCCTATGCACCCAGCCAGTCCATGACCGCGTCGGCCAGCTCCTCGACTGTCGCTCGGGAACCGTCGAGCCGCACGTGGGCCTCGGCGTAGGCCAAACGGCGCGCCTCGAAGACCTGCGCCAGTTCGGCCCGGCTGCGCGCCAGCGGCCGGCTGCCGTCCTGCGGCAGCCGGCCGATCAGCCGTGCAAGCGGCACGTCGATCCAGAAGACCGCCCCGTCCGCCCTGATGAGCGCCCGCAGGTCGGGCTCGACGAAGGTGCCCGCGCCGGTGGCCACGACCGCCTCGCGCAGCCCCAGCAGCCCCTGCACGACCTGGCGCTCGATGGCCCGGAAGTACGGCTCGCCGTCGGCGGCGAAGATGGCGGCCACGCTGCGGCGCTCGCGGGCCTCGACTCCCTCGTCCACGTCCTCGACCCGCCAGCCCAGGCGCCGGCCGAGTTCACGGGCCAGCGACGTCTTGCCCGCCGAGGTGAACCCGACGATGTAGACCTTGTCGGCCCTCACTCGCGCCTCCCCGCCCGAACGCCCCTGGCGCGGGCCCGCCGCTCACGTTTGCACTATAGCATCGGCTCGGATCTGGGCTATGGTATGGGGAACCCGGCCCGGCCCCCGCCTGTGGCCGGCTCATCGATGGCGCGACCAGCACCCGACACCACCGTCCGTCTGCACTTCAACAGCGCCTTCGAAATGCTCGACCTGGTCCAAATGGTCAGCGACCACATCGGCCGCCAGCTGGACCTCGACGAGGACGCGCTGACCTGGATGGAAGTCGCCGTGCGGGAGTCGGTCATCAACGCCATCAAGCACGGGAACCACCACGATCGGTCGAAGTACGTCACCGTTGAATTCACCACTCGGCGGGTGCCGCCGCCCGGCGAACTCGAGATCGCCGTCAGCGACGAAGGCGAGGGCTTCGATCCCGAAGCCTTGGCCGACCCGCTGGCGCCCGAGAACCTGCTCAAGTCGAGCGGGCGGGGCATCTTCTTCATGCGCAGCTTCATGGACGACGTGCGCCTCGACCGGAGCGCGGCGGGAGGCATGGAAGTCCATCTGCTGAAGCGCCTCGCGCCGAGGGCGTGAGCAGCAGCGCCGCCTCCATGCCGCTCGATCCGCGTTTCCTCGCCACCGCCATCGACATCGTGCTGCGCGCCGGCGAGATCCAGCTTGCCACGCTCGCCCGCGGCCTCACCATCGGGCTGAAGGGCGAGATCGATCTCGTCACCGACGCGGACCTGGCGGCGGAGCGGATGTGCCGCGACGTGCTGGCGTCGAGGTTCCCCTCGCACGCCATCCTCGCGGAGGAATTGGGAGGGTCCGTCCCGGCGCCGCCGGCGTCGGGCTGCTGCTGGATCTTTGACCCAATCGATGGCACGACGAACTACGCCCATGGCCTGCCGATTTTCTGCGCCTCGCTGGCGCTCGAGATCGACGGCCGCGTCGAGGTGGCGGCTATCTACGACCCGACGCGGAAGGAACTGTTCACCGCCGAGCGTGGCGGCGGCGCGTACCTGAACGGAGCGCCGCTCCGGGTCTCGCGCGCCGCGCGCCTCATCGACGCGCTGCTGGTCACCGGCTTTCCGTACGACATCCACGCGCACGCAGACGAGGTCCTCGGGCTCTTCGGCGCCTTCATTCACCGGGCGCGGGCCGTGCGCCGCCTTGGGTCCGCCGCTCTCGACATGGCCTATGTGGCGGCCGGCCGCTTCGACGGCTTCTGGGAGGACGGCCTCAAGCCCTGGGACGTCGCGGCCGCGAGCCTCCTGGTGGAGGAAGCCGGCGGCGCACTGTCGGGAATCGATGGCTCGCCGTTTCGGGCGCGGGCCGGACACGTGCTGGCTGCCGCGCCGGCGATCCACCCGCTGATGCTGGAGACCATCCGCTCGTTCCGCGACGAGCGTTCACGAAACCGGACGCCCTGATACCTCCCCAGGACAGGAGCGGTCCGAATGCGGCTGAATTTCGACCGGAAGCGCCGTGATACCTGGCACCGGATGTGCTTCTCATCCGGGCAGGCCGACTGGCCCGGAGGAACCGACATGACACGCCGAACCTTGATTGCCCCGCCCGTGCTGCTCCTGTGCGCCCTCGCGTTCGCGGCCCCGGCCAGCGCCCAGCAGTCCGTCACGTTCCAGGTGGGATCGTTCGTGCCCCGGAGCGCGGACGCGCGCTCCGCCAACGACGTGCTCCTTGCCAACCTCGATTACCTGTGGTTCGACATCGACGATCTGCAGGGCACGACGGTGGGCGCCGAGTGGGCAGTGGCCCTGACCGATCATCTCGAGGTTGGCATCGGGGCGAGCTTCTACCAGCGGACGGCCCCAGCGGTCTGGGCGGACTGGGTCGACGAGGCCGGTTACGATCTGCAGACCGATCTCAAGCTGCGCATCGCGCCGGTGAGCGTCCTCGCGAAGATCCATCCGTTCGGCGTCCGGCGCGGTCTCGATCCCTACGTCGGCGGAGGCATGAGCGCGTACCTCTTCCGCTACAGCGAAGTCGGCGACTTCGTGGATCTTACCGACTACAGCATCTACACGGACCGCTACGTCGGCAGCGGCTCCGCGTTCGGGCCGGTCGCCCTGGCGGGCCTGCGGGCCCACGTCGGCGGCCGCGCGACGATCGGCGTCGAGGGGCGGTACCAGTGGGGCGAAGGCGAACTCCCCGTCGATCGTTTTCTGACCAACCGCATCGATCTCGGCGGGGCGAGCGCGCTCCTGACGTTCGGGTTCCGCTTCTAGCCGGCCGGCTTCCGCCGATAGAGGGCCACGCCCCCGCCTTCCGCCACGCGATCGTAACCGGCGAGAAGACGGGGGCGCTGCCGCATCCGGGAGGCAATCACGTCGCCTCCTTCAGCGACTTCTTCCACCAGGATCCAGGCCACGTGGGGATCGGGCTGCGCCAGCGCCGACTCCCATAGCTCTCCGTTGCCTTCGTGGAGGAAGTCCCGGATGCGGAACCCGTCGAGCGACAGTTCCTGCATGAAGTGCGCGAGTGAGCCCATGCTGGCCAAGATGGGCCCGCCGTCCCAGTGTGTGCGCAGGTGCGCCGCCACCAGGCCGCGGCCGATCTGGTTCGGGCGGTCCCACTGCGCCTCGAGCACCATCGGCGACGACGGGTCCATCGGGCGCGGGCCGAGGGCCAGCGCGGCAATCGCGGCAGCCGCCAGGATCGGCTTCGCCCGTCCAGCGAGGCCGACGGCGATCCCGAGCCCGACGCCGACGGCGGGGATCAGCGGAATCATGTAGCGGACGCGAAACGGATGGCCCGAGACGAACGCGTACCACGGCAGCGCCGCTGCCGCCGCCAGCGCCGCCGCCGGGACCCAGGGAGCCAGCCTGGGCGACCGCAGTCCGCGGACCGCGAGCGCAGCAAGCCCGGCCGCGCCCAGCACAGCGAGCGGGTAGCCGGTCAGTTCGTGCAGGCCCCACCAGACGGCCGCGGCCGCCCGCAACGGACGGTGCATTGCCTCGTTTTCCGCGACGAAGAAGCCCGAGACCACGAACCACTTGCCAGTCGTGGCCCGGCTCAGCGCGAAGAACGCGAGGATCGCCGCAACGGGGCCGACGGCCATCCGGCCCGCCACCGCTGCAGCGGCGCGGACGGTACGCCCCTGGCGCAGCAGAGAGACGAGCGTCAGGCTCAGCAGGGCAGCTGAAACGGGCCAGGCTTCGTAGCGGGTGAGGCACGCGGCCGCCAGCGCCAGGCTGGCGCAACGAGCGGACGCCGACGAACCCGAGCGGAGCGCCTCGGCGGCGAGGTGCGCCGCCGCGGCCGTCAACGCCATCAGCAAGGGTTCGGTCATCGGCGTCGCCTGCAGGTACAGCACGTTCGGGTTCAGCAGGACCGCCAGCGCGCCAAGGGCGGCGGCGAGCCTCGACCCCGTCGCGCCGAGGATTAGCGAGGCAACGAAGTACACCGTGGCGCCGAACGACAGCACCGAGATGCCGACGGCAAAAGCGCCAGTCCGGTAGAAGACGTCGATCTGAACGGGCAAGGCATTCACGAGGTGGGGCAGGGGGAGCCAGACAGCACCGATCTGGACCCATCCGGGCATCAGATTGTCGAGAATCCTCCTGGCCACGACGAGGTGGGCCTTGGCGTCGTAGTGCGAGAGCGTCAGGCCCAGGCCGGCGTACTGCAGGGCGGCCAGCGCACCCGCGCCGACGGCGACCAGGGCGAGCAGCAAGGGCCAGCGGCGACTGGCGACGTCGGCTATAATCCCGTGCATGAGCGTGCGGGGTTCCGCCGGAGCGGCCATCGCCACCAGGCGCCGCGCATCTGATCATCGTACACCAACCGCCTCGTCGGCGGGCCCCGGCGGGCCGTGGGCCGCCCCGGACGGCCGAGGCAGAATCGCAGCCGCGCCGTGACTGCTCCCTACCTGTCCGTCGTCATCCCCATCAAGGACGAGTCGCCGGGCCTCAACGAACTCCATCGGCAGTTCACCGAGGCGCTCGACCGGTGGCGCAAGCCGTACGAGATCATCGCCATCGACGACGGCAGCCGCGACGACAGTTTCGAGCGGCTCGCCGCGCTTCAGAGGCGGGATCCCCGCCTGCGGGTGATCCGCTTCCGTCGAAACTTCGGGCAGACGGCCGCTTTCGCCGCGGGATTCGCTCACGCTCGCGGGGCGCTCATTGCCACCGCCGACGGCGACCTCCAGAACGATCCCGCGGACATTCCGAAGCTGGTCGAGCTGGTCGAGCGGGGAGCCGACATCGCCGCCGGCTGGCGCAAGGACCGGAAGGACCCGTTTCTCACGCGCCGCCTGCCGTCGATGATCGCGAACTGGCTCATCTCGCGCACGACGGGCGTGCGCCTGCACGACTACGGGTGCTCACTCAAGGTCTTCCGCGCCGAGGTGGTCAAGCCGCTCCGCCTCTACGGTGAGATGCACCGCTTCCTGCCGGCCATTGCCAGCGAGCTCGGCGTCACCATCGTGGAGGAAGTCGTCAACCACCGTCCGCGCGCGCACGGCGCGTCGAAGTACGGTCTCGGCCGGACGGTGCGGGTGATCCTGGATCTGCTGACCGTCAAGTTCTTCCTGAGCTACTCGACGAAGCCGCTCCAGATGTTCGGCCTCTTGGGCCTGATGATGGGCGGCGCCGGCATCCTCATCGTCGGGTGGCTGTCCTACCTGCGCCTCTTCGCGTACCAGTCGATCGCGAACCGCCCGCTGCTCCTGTTCGGCATCCTGCTGGTGTTCACCGGCGTGCAGCTCCTCACGCTCGGGCTGCTCGCCGAGATGCAGATCCGAACCTACCACGAATCGCAGGACAAGCCGACCTACGTCGTCCGGGAAATCCGGGAGGGACCTGCCGACTGACCCCTCACTCCGGGCGCGGGACAGGCGCGCGAGGCGGACCGCGCCCCCTTGCGCCTGTCCCGCGCGGACCTAGCGGCAGCTCGGCGCGGGCGTGTAGGTGAGCGGGTACACCATGTAGGAGTCGCCTTCGGCCCACTGGAGCTGGAGCACCATGCTGGTGTCGTCATACGCGTAGCCGATGTCCACGCCGATCCAAGTGCCTGTCTTGTTGTAGGCCAGGTAGTCGATGCTCTTTTCGGGCCCGCCGCGCTTCAGGTTCCACGCGAGTTGCATGCCGCCGCAGAGCCCGGCCTCGATCATCCGATCGCGGACGAAAGCCATGTTGGCCTGCCGCTGCGACACGCTCACGCCCGCCACCAGGCGGTCGGGATACGTGGCCGTCGCCCACCGGACAAGTTCCTGTCCGGTCTTCGGCCAGCCGGACGAAGGCGGGCCAGGCGCGACCGGGCCAGGCACCTTGACGGACGGGGCCGGCGTGACGAAGCTCTGCGGCAGTGACCATTCGCTCGTGACCTGCGGGTCGTAGGCCTTCACCCGCCAGTAGTACTTCTTGTCCGGCACCAGTTCCTGGTCAATCGTGAACTTGGTCTGGCCGGCCTGCTCGGAGACTGTGACGACCGCCTCTTTGTCACTGAAGGTCGCATTGCGAGCAATGTCAAAAACGTAAGTGACCGCACCAACCGGGCCGCTCCGCGCGGCGTTGTTGGTTTTGAACGTCGGCCGCAGCGTGGAGATCGTGGCTCCGCTCACCGGGGAGATCGGCACGGGAGCCTGGATGATGACCGGGGTGACCACATTGAAACTGAGGACCACGGAGTACCCGCTCTCGTTCGCGCCGTCCTTGGCTTTGGCCCGCCAGAAATACGTCCGTTCAGGCGACAGCGCGTCCGGGAGCCGATAACTCGTCTTGCCATCGGCTCCAGGCTCGATGCCCTCGCGGGTGACGACCTTGGTGGCGAACTCCGAGTCCGAGGCGACCTCGAACAGGTAAGTGACTGGCCGTTGGCCGTTTGTCGTGACGTTGTTCACGGTCAACGTAACGGGCTGATCCGTCGACGCGATGGTGGTTCCCTGCGGGGGCGCCACCGGGTGAGGGTTCGTGATGTTGACGCCCGCGATCGGACCCGCCACAGACGGACTCGTGGGCGTGGCGCTCTTCACCGCCTCGCAGGCGGCGACGGCCGCCATCGTCACCGGGATCAACAGGACGCCGAAGACTCGTCTACTCATCATGAGCGCTCCGTGGACGCAGCCCGGGAAAGCCGCTGCGGGACAGCTTCCAGAATGGCCTTTTCAACCCCCGTGCCACACTCGCGGACAGGGCCCCCTGCTTCCGGGGTATCGGACGAACGGATTTCGCACTTCACGGGGTCACACGGCGAACGTCAGGGCCGGCTATCGTGAGCCGGCAGCCGGCGGCACGCCTGCGGAGGCCCCCTCGAGGACCCATCGGGAGCCGCGACACCAGTAGGCGGCGGCTCCTGAAAGCGAGAACAGGATGACGAGGCCAGCACCCATGAACGAGACCGCCAGCGACGACTCGATGGACAGGCCCAGTCTGGAGAAGTAGTACGCGAACGTGGCTTCGCGAACGCCGAATCCGTTCAGCGACACGGGCGCCATCTGCACGACGAAGGACACCGGGACGATGACGGCCAGGTGCCACGGCGAGAGCGGGATGTCCATGCTTCGGACGACGGCGGCGTAAAAGGCGACCAGGACGGCCTGCACCAGGACTGCGCCGGCCAGGCAGGTCGCCAGCGCCCCCGGTGCGCCTCGGAACCTCGCGAGCGCGCCGGTCAGGCGCTTGATGCGCTCGTCGATCCATTCCCGGTGGATGAGCCGGAGCGGGCTGAGCAGGCGGCCGACGCCTCCGGGCAGCAGGACCGCGACGGCTGCGACTGCCACACCTCCGGCGAGCGCCAGCCAGAGCATCGACGCCAGGATCGGGGGCCGCCCTCCCATCCTGCCCGTCACGCTGGCCCCGAAGGCGGCAACGGCGAGCAGGCCTAGAAGCCCGAGGCCGCGATCCATCAGCACGATTGTCGTCGCCAGCGTCTTGGATCCCGCCTGCGGCGCGGTGTCCTTGATCCGGATGACGTCGCCGCCGATGTTGCTCGGCAGGAAGTTGTTGAAAAAGACGGCGACGAGGTAGGAATTCACGAGGCGCCCGAACGCCACGCGCACGTGCTGCGCATCCAGCAGCAGCTTCCACCGCCAGCCGCTCAGCAGGATCATCGCGAGATAGAGCACGAGCGCCAGCGCGAGCCAGAGCGGCGAGGCCTGCCTCGCGCTCAGCCAGAGGCGCGACAGGTCGGTCCTCGCGAGCAGCAGGCCGAGCAGCCCGGCGCTGACCGCGAGCTTCAGCAGGAGCATCAGCGCGCGCCGGAGCGGTCCGGGCCCGCCTACGTCGTTTCGGTCCGCCATGTTTCGCTGCTGCTCCACGCGTCAGCTGTTCGGGCCGGGGGCCCGAGCGAGCCGGAAGAGGAGGGTGCCCCCCAAGGCAATCTGAAGCCTAGCACGTGGCTGGAACCCTGTAAACGGGCTCGAATCGGCCTTGCGCCTCGGCCCCACGGGCGAGGCCGTTCATTGACGATGCTCGAGCGGGACACCTAGAATGACAGGGCCGTGCGAATCCTGATGATCGCTCCCGAGCCGTTCTTCGAGGCGCGGGGCACCCCGTTCAGCGAGTACCACCGGATTCGGGCGCTGATCGATCTTGGGCACACGGTGGACCTGGTCACGTATCCGTTCGGCCGCGATGTCGCGCTTGCAGGGCTCCGCATCCACCGATCCTGGCGCCCGCCGTTCGTGCGGGGTGTGAAGGTCGGCCCCTCCTTCGCCAAGCTGCCGCTGGACGCGCTGCTCGCTGCCAAGGCCCTGCACGTCGCGCTCAAGTGGCGCTTCGACTACGTCCATTCGCACGAAGAGGGAGGCGGCATCGGGCTCGTGCTGGCGTGGCTCCGCAACGTGCCGCACCTCTACGACATGCACTCGAGCCTCCCCGAGCAACTCGCGAACTTCGGGTTCAGCCGCTCGAAGGCCCTCATCGCCGTCTTCCGGGCGCTCGAGCGGCGAATGATCCGCCGCTCCGCTTCCGTCATCGTCATCTGCAGGCAGCTCGAGGAGACGGCCCGCGCGATTGCGCCCGGCGCGCACGTCGTGCTCATCGAGAACGCGCCTGGTTCGGCCGAGACAGCGGGAGCCGCCTCCCGGGTGCGGGTCCGTGAAACAGCGGGGCTCGCTTCAGGCGTTCCCCTGGTGGTCTACACAGGGACCTTCGAGGCCTACCAGGGCCTCGACCTGTTGTTTGCGGCGATGCGAACGGTCCTGGCCTCGCGGCCCGATGCCAGGCTGCTTCTGGTGGGAGGGAAGCCGAACCAGGTCGCGCGGGCGCGGGTGGACGCCGAGCGCGCCGGCGTCGGACACGCGGCGGTGTTCGCGGGAGAACGGCCCGGCGACGAGATCCCGTCGTATCTCGAGGCGGCCGACGTCCTGGTTTCCCCCCGCAGCCGCGGCACCAACACGCCGCTGAAGCTCTACCAGTACCTCCGGGCCGGGCGCCCGATTGTCGCGACGAACCTGCTGACGCATACGCAGGTGCTCGACGCCCGCGTCGCCGAGCTGACCGACCCGACGCCGGAGGCTTTCGGCGCGGGCATCCTCCGCGTGCTGGGCGACCGGGAGTACGCCTTGGCGCTCGGGCGGGCGGCCGGGGACCTCGCGGCGACACGCTACACCTACGAGTCGTACGTCGCGCGCACGAGGGAAGCGCTCGCGCCGATCGCCGCGCGCGCTGCCGCGGGGGCGCAGCCGTGACGAAGGACCACTACAGCTACCGGGTCTACGCGGACCCGTCGATGGCGGACGCGTTCGACGCGATGCGATTCAGCGGCCCCATCGGCACGATGCTCGCCGAAACCCAGGACCGCGTGCTCGCCGAGTTCCTCGGTCCGGTCGACGGGCGCGGCGTCGTCGATGTCGGCACGGGCACGGGGAGGGCGGCGCTGGGCCTGGCCCGCCGGGGGGCGCGCGTGACGGGCGTCGATGCGTCGGAAGAAATGCTGCGCGTGGCGCGCGCCAGGGCCGCCGAGGCGCGCGTGGAGGCGACGTTCGAAGCCGGCGACGCCCATGCCCTGCCGTACCCCGATCGAGCGTTCGCCGCGGCGGTGAGCCTGCGCGTCCTGATGCACACGCCCGACTGGCGCGCCTGCCTGCGCGAGCTGTGCCGGGTGGCCGACGAGCGCGTCGTCGTCGACTTCCCGGCCGCCTGCAGCGCGGCGGCGCTGCAGGCGGCGTTCCGGCGGGCCGCATCGGCCCTCGGCCGCCCGGTGGAGGCCTACCGCGTCCTAAGGGAGCGGGAGGTCGAGTCGGTGCTCGCGTCCTGCGGCTTCCGCGTCGCCGGCTGGCACCGCCAGTTCGTGCTGCCCATCGCGTTCCACAAGCTCGTCGGGTCGAGATCGTTCACGCGTGCGTCCGAGCGCGTGCTCGCCTGCCTCGGCCTGCTGAGGCTGGCAGGGTCGCCGGTGACCGTGGTGGCGCTCCGATGCGAACGCTAGTCACCGGCGCCGCGGGATTCACCGGCGGGCACCTGGCCCGGGCGCTGCGGGCGGGCGGGCACGAGGTGCGGGCGCTCGTCCGCGCCGCCGACGCGCGCGCGGCCGCGCTGGCGCGCGACGGCATCGACGTCGCGACGGGTGACCTGCGCGACCCGGGCGCCCTCGGCCGCGCGGTCGACGGCGTCGAGGTCGTGTACCACGTCGCGGCGCTCTACCGGCAAGCCTCGGCGCGCCGGGCGGACTACCGCGCCGTCAACGCCCTGGCCGTGGCCGCCCTGGCGGATGCGGGCGCCTCGGCGGGCGTGCGGCGCATCGTGTACTGCAGCACCGTCGGCGTGCACGGCGACGTCGAGCGCCCGCCTGCCGGCGAGGATGCGCCGCTCAGGCCCGGCGACGAGTACCAGCGATCGAAGCTGGAAGGGGAGCGCCTCGGGCGGGAGGCCGCCGCCCGGCGCGGCCTCGAGTTCGTCGTCGCCCGTCCGAGCGGGATCTACGGGCCGGGAGACCGGAGGCTCCTCAAGCTGTTCCGGGGCGTCGCGCGGCGGAGGTTCGTCATTCTCGGCTCCGGCGCGATCTTCTATCACCTCACGTACATCGACGATTTAGTCGAGGGCCTCCGCCTCTGCGGCCGCGTGCCGGAGGCGGCCGGACGGACGTATATTCTGGCGGGCGGGGAAGTCACCAGCCTGAGCGAGCTGGTCGGCCGAATCGCGCGACAGGCAGGCGTCAAGCCCCTGCCGCTCCGCCTGCCGGTGTGGCCGGTCTGGGCGGCCGGCGCCGTGTGCGAAGCGATTTGCGTGCCGCTGGGAGTCGAGCCGCCGCTCTACCGCAGGCGCGTCGATTTCTTCACGAAGAGCCGCGCCTTCGACATCAGCCGCGCCCGCGCCGAGCTGGGCTTCGCGCCGCAGGTCGGCCTGGACGAGGGCATCGGGCGCACGCTGGATTGGTACCGCAAGTACGGGTGGGTGTGATGGCCGACATCCCGAAGGCCCAGGACCAGCTGTTCGACGAGCGGACGTCGGCGCGCGAGAAGTACGTGCGCTTCGTCGTCGGAAAGCCGGGCCTGGCCGCCCTGCTGACGCACGAGGCGATCGTGCTCCTGTGCCAGGCCACGCCGGGCGCCCTCGGCCTGGCTCTCAGGAAGCTGCTGTATCCGCGCCTGCTGGGCGCGTGCGGCCGGAACGTTGTCTTCGGCCAGAACGTCGTCCTGCGGCACCCGGGCAAGATCCGGGTGGCCGACAACGTCGTCGTCGACGACAACTGCCTGCTCGACGCGAAGGGGGACGGGAACGCAGGCATCCGGATCGGATCGGGGGTCTTCATCGGGCGCAACACCATCCTGTCGTGCAAGAACGGAGACATCGAGATCGGCGACGGCGCCAACATCGGGTTCAACTGCGAGGTCTTCTCGGCCAGCCGCGTGGAGATTGGCCCCCGGAGCCTGATGGCCGCCTATTGCTACGTCATCGGCGGCGATCACGAGTATGCTGACGCGTCGGTGCCGGTGGCGGCGCAGGGGCGCCGCTCGAGGGGCGTCGCGGTGGGAGAAGGAGCATGGCTGGGAGCGGGCGCCAAGATCCTCGATGGGGTCCGGATCGGGAGCCACGCCATCATCGGGGCCGGCGCGATCGTCAGCGTCGATGTGCCGGAGTACGCCGTCGCCGTCGGGCGCACGGCGCGCATCGCCGGGAGCCGGCGCGAGGATGCGGGCCCTGCGGAGTAGCATGAGCGCGCGCAAGCTCAACATCCTGCACGTCTGCGATCACCTCGGATGGGAGGGATCGCGCATGCACGGCGTGAAGCGGCTCTTCTCGTGGATGATGCCCCGCTTCGATCCGGACCGCTATGCCGTGTCGCTCGTGAGCCTCCGCAGGAAGGACCTGTCGGAGGAGACCCTCGAGTCGCTCGGCGTCGACATCTCGTACCTCCACCGGTCGAAGTTCGACCCCGCGACGCTCACGGCCCTTCTGAAAGTCATCGACCGCAAGGCCATCGACGTCCTGCACCTGCACGGGTACGGCGCCACGACCTTCGGGAGGGCCGCCGCGGCCCTGCGGCGCCTGCCCGTCGTCCTGCACGAGCACGCGAACCTCACCGATACGCCGTGGTTCCAGAAAGTTGCGGACCGCGCGCTCGCGCCCTTCACCGACATCGCCATCGCGGTGTCGAGGAGCACGGCCGAGTTCCTCGTCCGGGCGCGCCTCGTCCCCGAGCGCAAGGTGAAAGTGGTGTACCTCGGCGCCCCGTTCGACGAGTTCAGCCGGGCGCGGACGGCCCTGGAAATCGCCGCGGCCCGTGAGGCCCTCGGCATCAAGGACGGCGACTTCGCCGTCGGCACGGTGACGCGGCTGCACGACTCGAAGGGCAACCAGTACCTCGTGGACGCGGCGCGGCTGGTGCTCGACGCGCGCCCGCAGGCGCGGTTCGTCCTTGTCGGCGAAGGGCCGCTGCGGCCGGATCTCGAGGCGCAGGCGGCGCGCCTCGGCCTCGGCGATCGCTTCGTGTTCGCCGGCTTCGCCAGGGACGTCGCGGCGGCGCTCTCCGCGTTCGACCTGAGCGTGTTCCCGTCGCTCTGGGAAGGCACGCCGCTCACGGCGTTCGAGGCTCTCGCGGCCGGAAAGGCGATCGTGGCCACCGACGCGGACGGCCTGCTGGACGTCCTGCGGGACGGCCGCGACGCCCGCATCGTGCCGAAGCGGGACGCCCGGGCGCTGGCCGACCGGATCATCGAATTGATGGATGCGCCCGACGAGCGCCGCCGCCTCGGCCAGCACGCCAGGACGACCGGCGCCGAGTACGACATCGCGGCCTTCGTCCGCAAGATGGAGCGGCTCTACGCGCTCCTGCACGACGTGTCGCGCCGGACTCGCAGAAAGGGCGTGCTGGACGAGGATCTGTCGTTTCTCGAGAGGAGCCGCGCGTGACGGATCGGACGGCCGCGGCCCGCCGCCCGGACGCGCGCCCCGGCCTGCTGGCGGCGGCGGCTGTCGTGTGCGTGTACGGCGCCGTCGCCCTGTCGGTGGACTTCCCGCGCGCCGCCTTCGGCATCCAGAGCGACGAGGCGACCTACTACATGATGGGGCACAGCCTCGTGAACGACGGCGATCTGGCGTACCGGCGCGAGGACCTCGCGCGGGTGTGGCGCGAATTCCCGTCGGGTCCGTCCGGCGTCTTCCTGAAGCAGGGGCGCGACCTCGACGTGTCGCTGTCCGCCGCTCCGCCCTTCGTGCGCATCGACAGCAGGCCCGACCCGGACCGGGCGCGTCTGTTCTACGGCAAGTCGTACATCTATCCGCTGGCGGCGTCCCCGCTCGTCGCCCTGTTCGGCACGAACGGCTTCCTGGCATTCCACGCGCTGCTGCTCGGGCTCGTGACCCTGGCGGGGTACGCGTTCCTCAACGCCCGCTCGTCGCCGGCTGTCTCGCTGCTGCTGGCGCTGGGGTTCCTCCTGGCGTCGGTCGTGCCGGCCTACTTCGTCTGGATCACTCCCGAACTGTTCAACTTCAGCCTCGTCTTCCTCGGCTACTTCTGCTGGCTCTACAAGGAAGTCGCTCCCGCCGGGACGGTCTCGCGAGGCGCGCGCTGGCTGCTGACCCCCTCTTCGGACCTCGCCGCCGCCGCGCTCATCGGCGTGGCGACATTCTCGAAGCCGTCGAATCTGCTGCTCGTGCTCCCTCTGCTGATCTGGCTGGCGGCGCGGCGCGAGTGGCGGCGCATGGCGGCGGCCGGCTTGGTCTTCGCCGCCGTGGGCGCGGCGCTCCTCGCGGGGAACGTCGCCGTCACCGGCGACTGGAACTTCCAGGGCGGCGACCGGCGGACGTTCTACGGGTCGTTCCCGCTGCAGGAGCGGGATCTCGCGTGGAACGACGTCGGACAGGGCCGCGCGACGGATCGCGTGCTGTCGGAAGTCATCTTCGATCCGCGGGTGTTCTGGACCGTGCTCGGACACAACCTCGGATACGTCTTCGCCGGCCGCTACTCGGGCCTCGTGCCGTACTTCTTTCCGGGCGTCTTCGCCCTCGCCGCCTTCCTCTTCGCCAGAGGCAGGCGCGCGGGATGGCAGTGGCTGGTGCTGGGTGCCGCCGCGGCCGAGATTCTGCTGCTGCTCGTCTGGGTGCCCTACACCTACAACGGCGGCGGAGGGTCGATCGGCAACCGCTACTTCGTCAACACCTACGGGACGCTGCTGTTCCTGCTGCCGCCCATCGCGGGGGCGGGCACCGCCCTGGTGCCCTGGCTGGTCGGCTGCCTGTTCTCGGCGCAGATCACGTTCAATCCGTTTTTCGCGTCGTTCAACCCGGGCGACCCGGCCAAGCACGGGCCCCTGCGCTGGCTGCCCGTCGAACTGACTCTCGTGAACGATCTGCCCATCAACACCCAGGCGAACCGCGTCCGCATCTGGTTCGGCGAGGCGCGCCGGTTCCAGATCTACTTCCTCGACGACAACACTTACGGGCGCGAGGGCCTCAGCTTCTGGGTGCGCGGGCGCGCGCGGACGGAGATGCTCGTGAAGACAGTCGAGCCCGCCTCGGCGCTCGACCTCGACTTGGCCGCCGGGGATGCGGCGACGTCGGTCACGGTGACGCGGGGGAGGCTGTCGCGGCGCGTCAACCTGGCGCCCGGCGCCAGCGCGCGCGTCAGCCTGCCGCTCGACGAGGGCTTTCCGTACAGCGGCACCCGCGTGTGGCGCGTGTCGATCCGGAGCAGCGGCGGGTTCGTGCCGCACTTCCTCACGCCGGGTTCTGAGGACAAGAGGTTCCTGGGTGTTCGCGTCACGCCGGAGCTTCGGCCCTAGGGGCACCGCATGGAGCGGAGGCGATGAAGATCGGCGTGATCATTTCGAGCCCGCCGCTCGCCGAAGGCGGGCATCTCGTCCTGGCCAGGTCGCTCGTCGAGGCCCTGCGGGACGCGGGGCACGAGGCCGGCCTTGTCGTGACGCCCCAGAACCGCTTCGGCCGCCTGCCATCGTCATACCTCGCCGCCTGGCTCACCGATGTCGAGGTTGCCTATGACGGCGCCCCGATCCACCAGGTGATCTCGCTCCGGTTCCCGGCGTACGCCGTCCGCCATCCCCGCCACGTGGTCTGGCTGAATCACCGGATGCGCGAGTACTACGACCTCTGGGAGCGGTTCCGGGCGACCCTCTCCTGGCGGGCCCGCCTCAAGGAGCGCGTGCGACGGCGCCTGCTGCACGCCGTTGATCGCCGGCTGCTGACGCACCGCGTCGCGAGGCTCTACACCATTTCCGGCACGATCAGGGAGCGGCTGCGGCGGTTCGGCGGCATTCCCGCCGAGGTCCTGTACCCTCCGGCCCCGCAGCGGCCGTACCGGTGCGACGGATACGGCGACGAGCTGTTCGCCGTCTCGAGGATGACGCCGCTGAAGCGGATGGACCTGCTCCTGCGCGCGCTGGCCGAGCCGGCGGCGCAGGGGGTGCGATGCGCCATCGCGGGCGAAGGCCCGGACGCCGGCCGCATCCATCGCCTCGTCTCGGACCTCGGCCTCGACGGACGGGTGACCCTGCTTGGGCGAATCGACACCGGCACGCTCGTCGCGCGCCTGGCATCGTGCCGGGCGGTGGTCTTTCCCACCTACGACGAGGACTACGGACTGGTCACGGTGGAGGCCTTCGCCTCGCGCAAGGCCGTCGTGACCTGCACCGACAGCGGCGGCCCGGCCGAACTGGTTCAAGACGGCGTGTCCGGCTTCGTTTGCGCGCCCACAGCCGCCGCGCTGGCCGTGCCGCTGGCGCGCCTGGCCGGCGAGCGCGGGCTGGCCGAGCGCCTTGGCGAGGGCGGCTTCAAGGCCGGTGCCGAGATCACTTGGCCTCGGACCATCGAGCGGCTCATTCTCCCGTGAGCAGCGGTCGCCCATGCCGTACGAAAGCACGCTCGAAGCCCGCATCGCCCGCAAAGTGACGCGGGCCATCGTCGAGTACGACCTCATCGCCAACGGCGACCGCGTGATGGTGGCCCTGTCGGGCGGAAAGGACAGCTGGGCGCTCCTGCAGATCCTCGACGTGCTGCGCCGGCGCGCGCCCGTCACGTTCGACCTGTTCGCGGTGACCGTCGATACCGGGTTCGAGGGCCTGCGCACGGACCTCCTCAGCGAGACGTGCGCGGCGCGCGGCTGGGAACACCACGTGGAGCGCACCTCCATCGGCGCCGCCATCGGCCGCCTGCTGAAGCCGGGCGACACGCCCTGCTCGCTCTGCGCGCGCTTCCGTCGAGGCGTGCTCTACCGGCTGGCGGGCGGCCTTGGCGCGACGAAGATCGCGCTGGGCCACCATCTGGATGACGTCATCGAGACCGCGCTCCTGAACCTCCTCTTCGCGGGCACGCTCAAGGCCATGCCCGCCAGGCTCACCTCCGACCGCGGCGGCCACGTCGTCATCCGGCCGCTGGTCCTCGTCGGCGAGGAGGACACCCACGCCTATGCGCGGGAGCGCGGCCTTGCGGCGCTCCCGTGCCGCTGTCCGGCTCGCGAGACGGGCGGCTTGCAGCGCGAGCGCGTCAGGCGCCTCATCGCGGAGTTCGAGCGGGCGCACCCGGGCGTCAGGGCGTCGATGCTGCGGGCCCTCGCGAATGTCGCGCCCAGCCATCTGCTGGACAGGCGCTTGATTGCGGGCGAGCGCCCGACAGGCGGCCGGGCGAGCAGCGGCGATGCCGATCAGGAGCGCGCATGAGAGCCGTCGTGCAGCGGGTGAGCCGGGCGCGCGTGCGCGTCGGCGGCGAGACGGCGGGGGAGATCGGACCGGGGCTCCTGGCCCTGGTCGGCGTCGGCGCCGACGACGGGCCGGCTGACGCCGCCTACATCGCGGGCAAGATCCGCGATCTCCGCGTGTTCGAGGACGCCGACGGCAAGATGAATCGATCGCTCGGCGAGGCCGGAGGCGCCGTCCTGGCCGTGTCGCAGTTCACGCTGTACGGCGACTGCCGGAAGGGCCGGCGCCCGTCGTTCGACCATGCGGCCCCGCCCGACGCCGCCCGGCGGCTGTTCGAGGCGGTCGTGAGCGATCTGCGCGCAGCCGGAGTCCCGGTCGAAACGGGGCGTTTCCAGGCCCGCATGGCCGTGGAGCTGGTCAACGACGGCCCGGTGACGATCCTGCTCGACAGCCGCAGGACGTTTTGAGACGCCAGCCGGCCCGCTCGGGCGAGCCGCAGGGCCGTCGCCTCACTCGATCGCGTAGAAGCTGTCGAGCGCCTGGATCTCCGACGCCACTCGGTCCGGACCCCATCCGCACTCCGCCGCCATCAGCGCCGCGCATGCGGAAACGACGGCCGGGTCCGGCCGAGCCGCCGCCCCGATTGGCAGCCGCCTCAAGACGACGTCGGCGAGCGTGCACGCCATCTCGTCGCGCACAGCGTGCACGACCGCGGCTTGGGGGAACGGCACGCCGCCGCCGATCGGCTCAGCCAGCGCCGGGTCCGCGCGGCACAGGGCCGCGACCTGGCGCCAGCGCGTCCCGTGCGTCGCCACGACGGCGGCCAGCGAGTCAGACCCGAGCAGGCCGCGCGTCTCCGACGCCGCCCGCGCGGTCTCCGCCTCGAGACTGTCCAGATCGGCGCCGGGCAGCCGGGTGATCCCTGTGCGGCACGGCGGGCCGGAGCGACCGAGCTTGGCGGCGAGCAGCCCCACCGCCTGCTCGGCAACGCCTCGGCCGGTCGTGTACTTCACGCCGATCATCGAGACGGCGCCCGAGACGCCGTCCGCCTCGTGATCGTGCACGCGGTGGTGCCCCATCAGGCCGAGCGCGCCACGCCGATCGCGCACCGCCGGAACGACGCCGCGATGGACGAGCGTCACCTCGTCCTGCCGGAGCCTGAGAGCCGGGAACGCCGAATTCACTTCGGCCACGAACGCCGACACCTCGGCGCAGCCGACCGCCAGATCTCCCGGCTCCGCGGGCCGATCCGAGTGAGACGTGCCAATCAGCATGCGGCCCTGCCACGGCATGATGAGCAGGAGGCGACCGCCGGAGGTCGGGGCGCTCAGGGCGAGAGGGCCGGCCGGGCGCGATGTCACAAGGTTCATCGCTTTCAGCAGGGGGAAACTCGGGCTGCCGCCCAGTCTCTCCATCCACGGGCGGCATGCGGCACCCGCGGCGTTGACGGTGACGCGGGCCTCGACCTCGACAACGCCTCCGTCCAGGCCGTCCCCGACCCTGGCGCCCCGCACCCGCCGGCCCGTCATCAGCGGCTCGAGGGCCTCGGCATAGTTGACGAGCACCGCGCCGCTGGCGGCGGCCGCCTGCGCGAACGCAAACGTCAGGCGGTCGGAAAAGGGCATCTGGTAGTCCCACCACGTGGCGGCCCCCGTGGCCTCCGGCTGCGCGTCGGCTCCAAAGGCGCGCCGGTACTCCTGGAGGCCAATCACCCGACCCGCCGGGAGGCGCAGGCCCGGCGGCACGGCGGCGTTGCGGTCGTAGCCGATGGCTGCGTCAGCCAGGAAGCCGGCCCGCAGGGCCCATGTGGACCGCGTGAGCTTCCTGGTGGTCGCCATCGCGAACGCCAGAGGTGTGACCAGGTGCGGCGCGATGCGCGCCATCGCCCGGCGTTCGCAGATCGAGAACCTGGCCTTGCGCACGTCGCCGGTCTGGAGCGAGCGCAGCCCGCCATGCACGGTCTTCGCGTGGTTGAACGAACTGCCGCTGCCGAAATCGGCCCGCTCGACCAGCGCGGTCGAGAAGCCACGCTGCGCCGCGTCGTAGGCCGCCGCCAGTCCGTGGATGCCGCCGCCGACGATGAGCACGTCGAACGGCCGGCCTGCCAAGCGCGAGAAGTCACGTCTCATGAGGCTGTCGGCTGCTGCCGGCTCGTTGCCGGAAGCGCCCGGGTATTCTATAGTACGCCCTCGTGACCGGCCGTCCCGCGCGCGCCCTGCCGACCACGGCCGACGTCCGCGCGTACTGGGATCGCCGCATCCACGACCTGGAGGTCAGCCGTCACCCCGCGGGCACGCCGGGTTTCTTCGCGGACCTCGACGAGTATCATTTCGACAAGCTCCATCATCTTCTGCGCCTCGTCGACTACGGCGGATACGCCGGCCGGCGCGTCCTCGATGTCGGCTGCGGCGCGGGCGTGGATCTGGCGCGATTCGCCGGGGCCGGGGCGCGGGCCGTCGGTGTGGACGTGTCGGAATCGGCCGTTGCGCTGGCCCGACGGAACCTCGCGCAGCGGCGGCTCGACGGCCTCCTGTGCCCGGCGGACGCCGAGGCCCTGCCGTTTCCCGACGAGACGTTCGACTTCGTGTTCGCCCACGGCGTCGTGCAGTACGCCTGCGGGGACCAGGCCGTCGTGGACGAATGCCGGCGCGTCGTGAAGCGGGGCGGAACGGTCTTCATCCAGGTCTATAACCGGGTCTCGTGGCTGAACGCCCTCTCGCGCCTGATGAAGGTCGGTCTCGAGCACGAGGACGCTCCGGTGCTCCGCAAGTACAGCCCCGGCGAGTTCCGCCGTCTCCTGCGCGGCTTTGCCCACGTCCGCGTCCTGCCCGAACGCTTCCCGGTCAGATCCAGGCTCCACCGAGGCTGGAAGGGCGCCCTCTACAACGGCCTCTTTGTGGGAGTCTTCAACGCGCTGCCCAGGCGGCTCGTGAGGCGATTCGGCTGGCACCTGCTGGCGTTCTGCCGGAAGTAGGACTCACTCCAAGGCCCCGGGGTGGCGACGTGGAACTGCTGCTGGCCAAGGCCCACGCGTACGGCAACGACTTCATCTACCTGGAGAGCGCCGACCTCGCCCGCGCGGACGGGCCGGAGCTGGCCAGAATGCTGTGCGAGCGCCACACGGGCGTGGGCGCCGACGGGTTGATCCTCTTCCGCCAGACCTCCAGCGGCGCGGTCATGCGGCTCTACAACGCGGACGGCAGTCCGTCGGAAGTCTCTGGCAACGGCGTCCGTGGCCTGGCGGCCCTGTTGTGCTGGCGTACGCGGCAGCACGGGACGGCAGCGCCCGGGACCCTGGCGATTGGCACCGACGCGGGCGTCAAGGTGGTCAGCGTCCTCGAAGCGGTTCCGCCGCGCTTCCTGTGCCGGTCGGCGATGGGCCAGCCCGCCGGACTCCGACGCGAGACGCTCGAGGTCGCTGGGGACAGCGTTGCGGTGGTGACCCTCCGGGTCGGCAATCCCCAGTGCGTCGTGCTCGAATCCCGCCTGGACGAGGCGCGCTATCGCAGGCTCGGCCCGGCGCTCGAGCGCCACGCCGCCTTCCCTGAAGGCACCAATGTCGAGTTCGCCGCGGTCGAAGGACCGCGGAGGGTCCGCGTGCTGATCTGGGAACGGGGCGTTGGCCCGACGCGCTCTTCCGGAACCGGTGCGTGCGCGGCGGCTGTGGCGGCGATGGCCTACGCGGGCGTCGAACGCGACGCGGAGATCGTGTCCCCGGGAGGCGCACAGCACGTCGAGTGGAACGAGTCCGGGCTGTTCCTGACAGGATGGGCAGATATGGTCTGGGAGGGCCGCTGGATTCGGTGATTCGAAACCGGCGCCAGGCGCTCGAGCTGGCCGAACCCCGATTGCCGGCCGAGCGCCTGTCCAGCCACTGGCGGAAGACGGCGAGAATCTTCCTCGGTGCGCTGCTGTTCGTGCACTCCTGGCCGCTCTGCTGACGAGTCTGCCGCCGCCAGCCCGCCGCCTGGCGGCGAGTCCTGTCCTGGTCGTGGTGTTCTGGAGCGCAGAGGCCTTGCCGCTCGCCATGACCGCCATGCCCGGCCCGCTGCCGGCCCATCGTCCAGGTGGCGCCGGCCCGGTGGGCGCTGGCATCTTTCTGCGGCCCGATTATCGTCCTGTTCGTCGGGAACTTCATGCTCGCCGAGGCGATGTGCGTGGTCGGGCTTGACTGATGAATCGTGCTCAGGGCGCTAGCATCCCGCCTGAGAGGGCGGAGCGCAGGCCGACGCCTCGGCATCTTCGGCGTGATGACTGAGTTCCTCTCGATGCGGATCGGGAACCGCGCCACCGCGGCCATGGTGTTCCCGATCGGCCTCACGGGCGTCGGCCGCTTGTTCTTCCACGGTGAGGCTCTCGGTTGCGGCGCGCGTGACGCTCATCGTCCTGATGAAGCTGCTGTGGCCGCGCCGGGCCTGAAGGGCAACGGCCGCAGATTCTGCCTGCCCGGCCGCAGCGGAGGGGGCAATCGGTGACACCACTGGCTCGCCGCGATTCCCGGCGGGCTGCGCCGAGCGACGCGTCGATCGTCGCCTGCACCCGCCGCATCCACCGCTTGCGCCCCCTCCGGTCTGTCCACGCCGCGTTGCGAACCCGGCTCCCGGGAAACCAGCACGCCGCTTGCATCGGCTCATCGGGGCCCCGCTCGCGGCAGCGGAGGACCCCGGCCGTTCGAGGAGACAGGGTGATGTCCGAAGCCGGCACGGCCCGCGCCGCGGGCCGCGATAGGCCCCGCGAGAAGCTGAGCCGCCTCGGCGCGCCAGCCCTGGGTGACAACGAACTGCTCGCTCTCGTGCTGGGCTACGGGTCCTCGGGCACGAGTGCGCTCGGGCTCGCCAACCTCGTACTGCAGGCGTCGGGCGGCGTGCACGGCCTGCCCGGCTGCACGGCTGAGGAGCTGCGCAGGGTGCCCGGCTTCGGGCAGGCCAGGGCGGCCCAGGTGCTCGCCTCCGTCGAACTCGGCCGGCGGACCCTGCTGCGGCAGCCTGCTGACCGGCCGCGGCTGAGGACGCCGGGCGAGGTAGCGACGTACCTCCTCCCGGAATTCGGCGCCCGTCCGGTCGAGCAGTTCGGCGTCGTGCTCCTGGACGCCAAGCACCGGCTGCTGAAGACGGTGCTGCTGACCGTCGGCACGCTGGATCGGAGCGTCGTGCACCCGAGAGAGGTCTTCAGGGAAGCGGTCTCCTCGCGTGCGGCCGGCATCGTCTTGTTCCATAATCATCCTTCCGGCGATCCCGAGCCGAGCGCCGACGACCTCGCCTTGACGAGGCGGATGGTCGCGGCAGGGGAGCTGATGGGAATCGACGTGCTCGATCACGTGGTGCTGACAGCCACGCGCTACGCGAGCGTTCGCGAACTCGGCTACCTGAGATGACGGTGGTGCGCATGGGCAGTGTGCTGTACTTCGATTGCTTCTCGGGGGCCTCCGGGGACATGGTGCTCGGGGCGCTCATCGACCTGGGCGTCCCGTTGCCAGGACTCCGGCAGGCCCTCGCCGGGCTCCTGCCGGAGGGGTGCGAGCTGCACGCCGAGCGGGTGACGCGCTCGGGCATTTCGGCGACGCGGTTCCAGGTGGTCGACGCGCACGCGCATCACGGCGCACACGCGCATCGCGATCCCGCGCCTGACGAGTACGGCGAGCGCGGCGCGCATTCGCGGCGCGAGGCGCAGCCGCATCACGGGCACGAGCCCCACCGGGGCCTCGGCGAGATCCTGGGGATGATCGGCGCCTCGGAGCTCCCGGACCGCGTCAAGGCGCAGGCGAGCCGGCTGTTCGAGCGCCTCGCGCGCGTCGAAGCGGACATCCACCAGGTGCCCGTCGAGCGCGTGCACTTCCACGAGGTGGGCGCCCTCGATTCGATCGTCGATATCGTGGGCGCCGTTTGGGCCATCGACGCCCTCCGCGCGGACCGGGTGGTCTCCTCCCCGCTCAACACAGGAGGAGGCACGGTCGAGACCGCGCACGGGCTGCTGCCGGTGCCGGCGCCTGCCACGCTGCGCCTGCTCGAGGGCGTTCCCGCTTATGGCGCGGACGTGCAGGCGGAGCTGGTGACGCCGACCGGCGCGCTGCTCGTCACGGGGCACGCGGCTGCGTACGGCCCGATGCCGCGGATGGTTGTCGGCAAGATCGGGTACGGCGCCGGCCAGCGCGACCTGCCGGGGCGGCCCAACCTGCTGCGCGTGGCGCTCGGCGAGGAGGCGGGCGTCGCCGACGACGGCCGGATCCTGTCGATCGAGTGCAACCTCGACGACATGAACCCGCAGTTCCTGGGCGGGCTGTTCGAGCGGCTGCAGGCGTCCGGCGCGCTGGACGTGTTCTTCACGCCCGTGCAAATGAAGAAGAACCGGCCCGGCACGCTGGTGACCGTCCTGGCGCCTCCGCCGCTGCGCGAGGCGGTGGTCGGCGTGCTCTTTCGCGAGACGACCACGATCGGCGTTCGCTACCACGAAGTCGAGCGGGAGTGCCTGCTGCGGGACTGGAGGACCGTCACGACGCGGTTCGGTCCGGTACGCATCAAGATCGCGCGCCGCGGCGCGGCCGTGATGAACGCCGCTCCCGAGTACGAGGACTGCGCGGCGCTGGCCGAATCCGCCGGGGTGGCAGTGCGCGAGGTGCACCAGGCCGCGCTCCATGCGTATCTGGAGGCGGAGGCGACGTGATTGACTCGCACGCGCATCTGGCCGACGAAGCGTTCGTCCCTGACCTCGACGCGGTGCTCTCGCGCGCGCGCGCGGCCGGGCTCGAGGCGATCCTCTGCGTGGTTGACGCGACCGACGCGGAAGAAACGGCGCGAGCCGACCGCCTCGCGCCGCGCTGGGACGGGATTCGGACCACCGCCGGCGTCCATCCGCACCGCGCCGGGGCCTTCGCCGCCAGGCCCGACGCCGCCAAGGATCTCGTCGCGGCGCGGCTCGCCGCGGACCCGGCCGCGAGGGCGATTGGCGAAATCGGCCTCGATTACCACTACGACCTCGCGCCGCGCGGCGTCCAGCGTGACGTCTTCGCCGCGCAGGTGGCCCTGGCCCGCGAGACGGGCCGTCCGGTCGTCATCCACACGCGCGAGGCCGACGAGGACACGATGGCCATCCTCCGCAGGGAAGGCGGCGGATGCGTGCGCGGCGTCTTCCACTGCTTCTCCGGCGACCGCCGCCTGGCCGAGGGCGCCGTCGAGCTCGGCTTTCACGTGTCCTTTTCGGGTCTCCTGACCTTTCCGAAGGCCTGGACGATCCGCGACGCCGCCGCCGCGGTGCCCCTGGAGCGCCTCCTTGTCGAGACCGACGCGCCTTACCTGGCGCCCGTCCCGCACCGCGGCCGGCGGAACGAGCCCGCCTGGCTCGCGCTGACGCTCCAGGCGTTGGCCGGCCTGCGCGGCCTCGACCGGCTCGCGCTGGAGGATCGGGTGCGTCTCAATTACCGCGCGCTGGTCGCGCCGTGAATGCCTGATCGCGGCGAACCTGTTGTCGCGAGGCACTTTGCCGCGTTGACAGCCCCGGGTGATTGTGGTCAGATGGCTTGTTGCCGCCTGGTGCCGTGGACAAGAGGACCCTGCGACTCTCGGACATCTTCAAACCGATCCAGGACGACCTCGTCAAGGTCGGCGAGGAGTTCGCCCGCCAGGTGGAATCTCCCGTCGAACTGATTCCCAGGATCGGGAAGTACATCCAGTCGAGCGGCGGCAAACGCATCCGGCCGGCGGTGCTGCTCACTTCGGCGCGGCTTTGCGGCTACCAGGGCGATCGCGCCGTGCTCTACGCCGCCGTCGTCGAGTTCGTTCACGCCGCCACGCTCGTCCACGACGACATCGTGGACAACTCGCCGCTGCGGCGAGGGCGCACCGCGGTGCACTCGCAGTGGGGCAACGACGTGTCGGTGCTGGTGGGGGACTACCTTTACATCAAGTCGATGGCCCTCGCCCTGACGCACAACGAACTCGATGTCGTGCGCCTGCTCGGTGACGTGACGCTTCGCATGATCGAAGGCGAGCTGTACCAGTTGACGAAGAACGGCGACCCGGACGTGACCGAGGAGGAGCACCTGGAGATCATCCGGCGCAAGACGGCGTACCTGTTCGGCGCCTGCGGCCGCATCGGCGCGATGCTGGCGGGACAGCCTCCGGACCGGGTCGAGGCCCTCGGCGAGTACGGCTTCAAGCTCGGCGTGGCCTTCCAGATCGTCGACGACCTGCTCGACTTGACGGGCACCGTCCAGTCACTCGGCAAGCCCGTGGGCGGGGACCTGCGCGAAGGCAAGCTGACGCTGCCCGTCATCGCCCTGATGCAGCGCGGCGGTCCGCGCGCGCGTTCGCTGGTTTCCGAGGTCCTGCGGGACCGCGCGCTCTCCTCCGAGCAGTGGCAGGCGATCAGCGCGTTGCTGGCCGAGCACCGGACGATCGACTACGCCTTTGATCGGGCGGTGCAGTTCGCGACGGAAGCCAAGGCCCACCTCTTGGCGTTCCCGCCCGGCGAGGCCCGGGATGCGTTGGCCGCGCTGCCGGATTACGTGCTGAGACGGGACCGCTGATCCGCGCCGCGTGCGCCGGCAGCGCGCCCGGCCCGCGAGGACCCCGATGACCGACGCCGAACGTGCCGCGGAGCTGCGCCGCGCCATCCGCGAACACGAAGAACGCTACTACGTGCTGGCCGCTCCGACGATCTCCGACGCGGAGTTCGACCGTCTCATGGCGGACCTGCGCGCCCTCGAGGCCCGCCGCCCCGACCTGGTCACGGCGGACTCGCCGACCCAGCGCGTCGGCGGCCGGCCGGCCGACGGCTTCGCCACCGTCACTCATGCCGCGCCCCTGCTCAGCCTTGACAACGCCTACTCGACCGAGGAGCTGCGGGCCTTTCATGAGCGGACGTGCCGCCTGGCGGGCGCGGACGGGAGGGACGCGCCGATCACCTACGTGGCCGAGCTGAAGATCGACGGCCTGAGCATCGCGCTGACCTACCAGGACGGCGTGCTCGTGCGCGGCGTGACGAGGGGCGACGGCGTCCGCGGCGAGGATGTCACGGGCAACGTGCGGACGATTCGCGCGATCCCCCTCCGCCTGAAGGGGCCGGCACCGGGCCGGCTCGAGGTGCGGGGCGAGGTGTATCTGCCGCGGGCGTCGTTCGACCGCGTCAACCGCGAGCGCGAGGACGCCGACGAGGCGCCCTTCGCCAACCCCCGGAACGCGGCAGCCGGCACGATGCGGAGCCTAGATCCGGCCGTGGTCGCGAGGCGGGGGCTCGCCGCGTTCTTCTACCAGGTGGCGGCCGGAGGCGGCGAGACGGGCTCGCATGAGGATGCGCTGCGGCGCATGCGCGGCCTGGGCCTCCCGGTTGAGCCGCACTGGGTGGCGTGCGACGGCATCGAAGCCGTCATCGCCTACTGCGCGGACTGGAATGGGCGCCGGGGCGCGCTCGGGTTCGACACGGACGGGGTCGTCATCAAGGTGAACGACCTCGCGCTGCGCGCGCGGCTCGGCGCGACCAACAAGTTCCCCCGGTGGGCGATCGCCTACAAGTTCCCCGCCCAGCAGGCGCGCACGCGCCTGAAGCAGATTGCCGTCAACGTGGGCCGCACGGGCGCCGTCACGCCGTACGCCATCCTGGAGCCGGTATCGCTGGCCGGCTCGACAATCCAGATGGCCACGCTGCACAACGAACAGGAAATCGCGCGCCGCGACATCCGGCCCGGGGATCTCGTCGTCATCGAAAAGGGGGGCGATGTCATCCCGAAGGTCGTGGCTCCGGTTCTCGACGCCCGCCCGCCCGATCTGCTCCCCTGGACGATGCCGCGCGAGTGCCCGGCGTGCGGAAGCCGGCTCGCCAGGCCGGACGACGAAGTGGTCTGGCGGTGCCTCAACGGCTCGTGCCCGGCCCGGATCCGCCGCAGCCTCCTGCACTTCGCCTCCCGCCGGGCGATGGACATCGAGGGCCTGGGCGAGGCCCTCGTCGATCAGCTCGTCGAGCAGGGCCTCGTCGCCGATGTCGCCGGGCTGTACGACCTCGAGGCCCCGGTCTTGGCGGGCTTGAGCCGGATGGGGCCCACTTCGGCGAAGAACCTCGTCGAGCGCATCGCCCGGAGCAGAACCGTCGAGTACTGGCGCGTGCTCTACGCCCTCGGCATCCGCCATATTGGCGAACGCGCCGCGCAGACGCTGGCCGCGGCCTTCGGATCGATGGACGCCCTCATCGCCGCGCCGGCCGAGGCCATGCGGGCCGTGCGCGACGTCGGGCCGGTGGCAGCCGAGGCGGCGCGGCGCTTCCTGGACGAGCCGCATAACCGCGAGCTCATCGAACGCCTCCGGGCCGCCGGCGTCCCCATGGCGGGCGCCGGGCCCGCGCCGGCGGCGGGCCAGCCGCTGGCCGGCCGGACGTTCGTGCTGACGGGCACGCTGGACACGATGAGCCGCGACGAGGCGGAACGGGCCATCACAGCCCTCGGGGGCCGCGTCACGGGTTCGGTCTCCAGGAAGACGAGCTACCTCGTCTCAGGGGCGGACCCAGGGAGCAAGCTGGCCAAGGCGCGGGACCTCGGCGTCCCGGTCCTCGATGAGGCAGCGTTTGCGCGCCTTATAATGAACCCGTGACGCGCCGCTTCACGCTGCCGACCGTCGTCTTGGCCTCAGCCCTCGCCTTTCTCGTGGGGGTCGTGTCGGCCGGTCGGATGGCGACGCTCGGCCCATCGGCGGCCCGCGACGGCGATCCGGCGCGAGCGGCGGCGGGCGTGCGGCCCGTCAGCTTCGCCGACGTCGCGGCGAAGGTCAACCCGGCCGTCGTCTACATCGAGGCGGCGACCTCGACGCTCATGCGCCGGGCGGATGGGAGCCAGAGCGGCCGCCATGAGGCGCCGTCCCACGACGGCGACGAGGCGGCCGAGCAGGCGGAACGCGACTCGGCCAGCGGATTCCTCCTGAGCTCAGACGGCGAGATTCTGACGAACCACCACGTCGTGGACGGCGCCGAGCGCCTCATGGTGACGCTCGCCGACGGGCGGAGGCTCCCCGCGCGGGTGCTCGGCGCGGATCCCGACGCGGACCTAGCCTTGCTCAAGCTGGATGGCGTGTCCGGCCTGCCGACCGTCGAGCTGGGCGACTCCTCGACGCTCCGCCCCGGCGAGTGGGTGTGCGCCATCGGCAATCCCCTCGGGTACGAGCACACCGTGACGGTGGGCGTCGTCAGCTACCTCGGCCGAAAACTCTTCGACGAGGGCCTCGACGACTACATCCAGACCGATGCGGCCATCGATGTCGGCAACAGCGGCGGTCCGCTCATCGACGCCTCGGGGCGCGTGGTTGGGATCAATACGGCGATCAGCGCGGAAGGAGACGGCATCGGCTTCGCCGTGCCGATCAACCAGGCGCGCGACGTGCTGGATCACCTGAGACGCCGCGGCCGGGCCCTGCGCGGCTACATGGGCGTCAGCCTGCAGGGCGTCGACGCCGATCTGAGGCGCGCGCTCGGGCTGGGCGCCGTCGAGGGCGTCCTCGTGGAGGACGTGTCGGCCAACTCGCCGGGCGAGCGCGCGGGGCTCCGGCGATACGACGTGATCGAATCCGTGGAGGGCCGTGCGGTCCGGACGCCGTCAGCCGTGATTCGCGACATCGCGTCCCGGCTGCCCGGCACGCAGGTCCGGCTGCGGATCGTCAGGGACGGGCGCGGCCAGGAACTGACCGTGTTGCTCGTCGAGCGGCCCCTGCGCGAGAGTCCGCCTGAGCGCGCGGACCGGGCCGCGCCGGCGGGCCCGGCGCACGGCCGGGGCGCCGGCGTCCTGGTCGAGGACCTCGCTGACGCGGTCAGGCGGCGCTGGAAACTCCCGCCCGACCTCGCGGGCGTCGTAATCGCGCGCGTCGAACCGCTCAGCCCCGCCGACGATGCCGATTTGCAGCGGGGCGACGTCGTGCTGGAAGTCAACCGCATCCCCGTGCGGACCGCCGCCCGCTACGGCCAGGCCGTGTCGGCGGCGGCGCCGCAGGGCGCCCTCACCTTGCTGCTCTACGACCCGCGCTCGGGCCAGCGCTTCATCCGCACCCTCAGGATCGACCCGCAGCAGGAACCGGACTGACGGGAGATCATGAAACCGCGCATCCTGGTCATCGACGACGAAGCGGCCATCCGCGATTCGATGCGGATGATCCTGGAGTACGAGGGATACGAGTTCGCCGGCGCTGCCACCGGCGAGGACGGCATCGGCATCGTGGCGCGGGAGCGCGTCGATCTCGTGTTCCTCGACATCAAGATGCCCGGGATGGACGGTCTTGAGGCCCTGAGCAAGCTGAAGGCCGCAGGGGACCTGCCCGTCGTGATGATCTCCGGACACGGGACCGTCGCCACGGCCGTCGAGGCGACCAAACTCGGGGCCTTCGACTTCATCGAGAAGCCCCTGGCGACTGAGCGCATCCTGCTCGCGATTAGGAACGCCCTCGAGACCACGCGTCTGCGCAGCGAGAACGTCTCGCTGCGGGGCGCGGTCGAGCTGCGGCACGACATCGTCGGATCGAGCCCGGCGCTGCGCGAGGTGTTCGAGGCCGTGCGCCGCGCCGCGCCGACCGGCGCCACGGTGCTCATTCGGGGCGAGAGCGGCGTCGGCAAGGAACTCGTCGCCCGCATGATCCACCGGCACAGCCTGCGCGCCCGCGAGCGGTTCGTGCAAGTGAACTGCGCCGCGATTCCCGACGAGCTGATCGAGTCCGAGCTCTTCGGGCACGAGAAGGGGTCCTTCACGGGCGCGACCGACAAGCAGGTGGGGAAGTTCGAGCTTGCCGACCGCGGCACGATCTTCCTGGACGAGGTCGGCGACATGAGCCTGAAGACCCAGGCCAAGGTCCTGCGCGTCCTGCAGGAGGGCGAAGTCGAGCGGCTCGGGTCCTCGCGGACCCTCAAGGTGGATGTCCGCGTCATCGCCGCCACGAACAAGGAGCTGGAACGCGAGATCGAGAAGGGGCAGTTCCGCGAGGACCTCTTCTTCAGGCTGAGCGTCATCCCCTTGTCGATCCCGCCGCTCCGCGATCGGGCCGAGGACATTCCCGCTCTCGTCCGTCACTTCGCCGATGTCTTCACCCGCGAGAACAACTTCCGGCCGAAGCGCTTCACGCCGGCGGCCGTGCAGGCCCTGCAGCGGGCGCGGTGGAAGGGCAACGTGCGGGAGCTCAGGAATACCATCGAGCGGGTCATCATCATGACGCCGGGCGACACCGTGGACGTAGCCGACCTGCCCGAACCCGTGAGACCGGATGGCGGCGGGCCCGCATCCCTCCCGGAGGCCAGGGGGGAGCGGCCGGGCACGCTGCGCGAGTTCAAGGAGTCGGCGGAACGGGCGTTCCTCGTCGAGAAGCTTCGGGAGAACGACTGGAATATCTCCAGGACAGCCGAGACAATCGGCACGCCGAGGAGTAATCTATACAAGAAGCTGGAGCACTACAACATCCGCCAGGAGACCGATGCCTAGGCGGGGAGGGTTCCGCCGCAGTCAGCCAGACGACCGCTGTTTTTGGGGCCGGGCCCGCGAGGGCGCCGGTGCCCGGAAAGGGAGGAAAGTCCGAACTCCACAGGGCAGTGCGCCGGGTAACGCCCGGTCAGGGTGACCTGAAGGAAAGTGGCACAGAAAACATACCGCCCGCCTTCGTGCCTCGCGCCGTCGGGCCAGGCTCATCGGACCTCGCCCGACGGAGCTCGTCGGAACCGCAAGGGGCCGGCGAACGGAGGCGGGTAAGGGTGAAAAGGTGCGGTAAGAGCGCACCGCGCCCGCGGCAACGCGGGTGGCAGGCCAAACCCCGCACGGAGCAAGACCAAATAGGGAGGCGCCACGAGAGCGGCCCGCTCCATGCCTCCGGGTTGGTCGCTCGATCCCGCCAGTGATGACGGGACCAGAGGAATGGTCGTCGCCCCGAGCGAGGCTTCGGACGGTCGCGGCAACGCGGCTGCCCCGGCCGAGTCGAGGGGACACAGAATTCGGCTTACGGCTCGACTGCGGCGGAGTGTTCGGAACCGGGGTCGTGCGTTCGAGAAGGGCGTCAATGGCGGCGTACGTGGTTACCGGCGGCGCGGGGTTCATCGGATCGCATCTCGCGGAGGCGCTCGTCGCACGGGGCCACCGGGTGCGGGTAGTGGACAGCCTCGTCACGGGCCACCGCAGGAACCTGGCGGCGGTCGCGAAGGCGATCGAATTCATCGAAGGCGACCTCGCGGAGCCGGACGTGGCGCGGGCCGCCGTGTCGGGCATGGACTTCGTCCTCCACCAGGCGGCGATCCCCTCGGTCCCGCGATCGGTCGCAGAACCGGCGTTCTGCCACCGCGCGAACGTGGAGGCCACGCTCCAGATGCTGATTGCTTCCCGCGACGCGGGCGTCAGGCGGCTCGTGTTCGCGGGGTCTTCGTCCGTTTACGGCAACGAGCCGACACAGCCGAAGCGGGAGGAGATGCCGGCCGACCCCCTGACGCCGTACGCCCTCCAGAAACTCGTCGGCGAGCAGTACGCGCGGATGTTCACATCGCTCTACGGGCTTGAGACGGTGACCACGCGCTACTTCAACGTCTTCGGGCCACGCCAGGACCCGTCGTCTCCCTATTCGGGCGTGATCTCGATCTTCATCCGCGCCCTGCTGGACGGCCGCCGCCCGGCCATCTACGGGGACGGCGAACAAACGCGCGACTTCACCTACGTTGCCACGGTCGTCGACGGAGTGCTGCGTGCGTGCGAGACGCCCGGCGTGGCCGGCCGGGTCTTCAACATCGCCACGGGAAGCCGCATCTCGATCAACCGTCTCTATCGGGTGCTCCAGCAGTTGACCGGCTCCGGCATCGAACCCGTGTACGAGGCGGCCAGGACGGGTGATGTGAGGGATTCCCAGGCGGACATCTCGCGCGCGCGGGCGGTCTTGGGCTTTTCGCCCGACGTGAGGTTCGAGGACGGAATCGCCCGGACGCTGGCGTGGGCGCGCGCGGAGCCGGCCGCGCGCTGACGTCCCGCCGCGCAAGCCAGGGACAACTTCAGGCGACATCGACGCGGAGGCGTGAGCCGTGCGGCAGCGCCGCACTAACCGCGGTCGGCACAACCCCCCGTCTGTCAGCGCGATCCACTCACGATCCTCGGCGTGCGGTCGCTGGTCCCGCTCTTGCGACCCAGGCTCACGGCGCGGCGCTCCCCGGGGCGAAGGCTGGTGCCCGACCTCCGCCGCCTTCGATCCCGGGACGCCGCGGCCGGCGGCGCGGCATTCCGCCGCGCCTGGAAAGGAGCCTATGGTGCGTCACTCGTTCGCGTCCGCCGCTTGCGCCGCCCTGGCCGTCATCCTGATGAGCGGCCCCGCCTCAGCCCTCACGGGCCAGGCCCAGCCTGCCGCGAAGCCCGCGGCCCAGTCCATCGTGAACATCAACACCGCTTCCGCCCAGCAGCTCGAGAGCCTGCCCGGCATCGGTCCCGCGACGGCGGCCAGGATCGTGGATTACCGCCAGAAGCACGGCGGGTTCAAGAAGATCGAGGAGATCATGAACGTCCGCGGAATCGGCGAGAAGCTCTTCCTCCGCATGAAGAGCCAGCTGACCGTCTCGGCAGCGAAGGCGGACCCGCAGTGACGGCGGCCGACGGCCTCCCCGGAACCGCCTCGTCGAGGGGCCGGCGCGCCGGGGAGGCCGGCCATTCACTGATCGACCTGCTGGGCGCCGCCGCGCTGGCGGTCACGATCGGGGCAATGGCCGCTCCAGGCGTCGGCGCCCAGCGCGATGCCGTGCATGCCGCCGCCGCGGCCCGCCATCTCGCCACGCTCGCCCACGGCGTCAGGGCCCGGGCCCTGCTGCTCGGCACGCACACCGCGCTCGTCTTTCGCACGGACGGCGCCGGGATCAACTACGCCGTATTCCTCGACGGCAATCGCGACGGCGTGCGCAGCGCCGACATCGCACGGGCCGTCGATCGCCAGGTGACGCCATGGGATTCTCTCGGACGGCACTTCCCGCGGACCGCCTTCGGCATCCTCGCGGGAGTCACGGACCCCGAATCGGGAGCCACGCTGAGCGGCTCGCCCTTGAAGATCGGTGGAAGCGGCATCTTGTCGTTCGGTCCCGATGGAACCGTCACCTCGGGGACCCTCTACATCCGGGGCCCCGGTCCACAACAGTACGCGCTTCGCTTCCTCGGGGCTACCGGGCGCATGCGCCTGCTGCGGTTCGAGCCGGCCACGCGCGCGTGGGCCGCGCTTTGACGAGCGAAGAACGGAGAGCCTACCCCAGGACGCGCACCGATGCCCGCTTTGGCGCCTCCTCAGTCAAGCTTCGGACGGGATCGCCCCTGACCGTCATCAACCGGTCGCCCGAGGGCCTGCTGGTTGAATCCGTCGCCAGGCTCCTGCCCGGACACGAGGTGGAACTCCTGATCCAGACCGAGTCGTCCCAGGAAATCAGGCGCTGCCGCATCGTCCACAGCCGGGTAGGCGTCCTGAAGGGTGCCGAGGGCCTTCGCTACTGGGCTGGCTTGAAGCTGGAGCAGGGTAGTCCGTTCCCGCCGGCCAACCGGTTGTCGTCTGCTGGGAAGTCGCTACCCGAATCCGGCGTGGGTGACGGTGACGGTTCCGTGCCACCTGCTGCGCAATTGGCGCGAAGCGCCCATGGCATGCGCCTTGGTAGAGGAACTCGCTCATGAAGAGCATCCCCGTGGCGCCGCAGCCAGGTCGAGGACGCTGCGCGGCGTCGGACTCCCGCCGTTGTCTCGTGGACGACGTACTCAGGGGCTACACGCCCCGCGGCGGAGGAGCCGCGGCGAGCCAAGCCCTGTCTGGCGCCATAGGTCGTGCGCTGCGCCGCCAGTTGCCGCTTCGCTGGGTCAGGATTAGGGTGGAAGCAGAAGGCGCGCTGACGCCGACCGTGCCGGCCGACGAGGTGTCGGAAGTCGTGAGGATTCCGGTTCCATCGCGAGGAGAGGGCGTGGCGTGGGTGATCGAAGCCGGCCTGCTTCCCGGGCGCGCGCTCCAGGCGGAGCACTGGCGCACGCTTCAACTGGCTGCGGGGATCTGGGAGCTGGCCACGGACTGCGCCTGCGGAGGCGGCGCGCTCCCGGGATCGGCGCAGGTCCGCCGCGACGTGCGTGACGGGGCGGCGCCGCTCATCGGCAGCAGCCCGGCCATGGGCATGCTCCGCGAGCGCATCGAGCGCGTGGCGGCCACGGACTTCACCGTGCTGATCGAGGGCGAGAGCGGGAGCGGAAAGGAACTGGTCGCGCGGCAAATCCACGAGCTCAGCTCGAGGCGCCGCAGCCCGTTCGTCGCCCTCAACTGCGCGGCCATCGTCGACTCGCTGCTGGAGGCCGAGCTGTTCGGCATCGAGGACCGCACGGCCACCGGCGTCCGGGGCCGAAAGGGCAAGTTCGAGCACGCCTCGGGCGGCACCCTCTTCCTGGACGAAGTTGCGGACCTGTCGGCCTCGGCCCAGGCCAAGCTGCTGCGGGCCATTCAGGAGCGCGCTGTCGAGCGCGTCGGCGCCAACGCGAGCCATCCGGTCGACATCCGGCTCGTCGTGGCGACGAACCGTCCGCTCGGGGAACTCGTGCGGCAGGGGCAGTTCCGTCCGGACTTGTACTACCGGCTCAGCGGCATCGAGCTCCACGTCCCTCCGCTGCGCAGCCGCCGGGAAGACATCCTCGAACTGGCCCGCTACTTCCTGGTCCGCCACGGAGGAATCCGCCCGCTGCGTTTGTCGGCGGCGGCCGAGGATGCCCTCTTCACGTACTCCTGGCCGGGCAATGTCCGGGAGCTTGAACGGATGATGGAATCGGCCGTCGTGCTCTCCAAGGGGCAGCAGATCGAGCTCGCCGATCTGCCGGCGGTCGTGCGCGCGGGGGTCGGCGAGGTGCTCGAGCCGTCGATGCAGCGCGGCGAGACGCTGCGCTCCTGGGGCGGCCGCTACGTCCGCCTCGTCCTGCATCGCTGCGGCAACAACAAACGGGCGGCCTGCCGCGTGCTCGACATCAGCTATCACACGCTGCAGACCTACCTGGAGGAAACGGCCCGGGCCGGTGTGGAGTGCCACCCGAACGCTGCCGGCTGGGCTCCTGAAGGCGTGTCGACGACGGGCGTCCACGACGGCCCGCCGGAGGAACGCGGGCAGGTTGCGCCAGCGGGGTTGTGAGGCCGCTGGGCTCGGCGCATGAGGTCGGCCAGCGCGGGGGAGGCCGCGCACGAACCGGGTGCCTCCGGTGTCGCCGGCAGCGGGCAGCCCGGGGCGGTTCGCCCCGGGGAGGTCGCGCGTTGCCGGCAGCCGGCGTGTCGGCCATTGGGCTGGACGCCGGCTGGAGGATCAGCTGTGAGGAGGTTCCACGTCGCCGGGTGTGTTGTGATGGGATGGGTGCTGGCCGCTTCGGGCTCGATTGCTGCGCCTTCTGGCTCTGTGAGGGGCCCTGCGCCTGACGCGGCCGGACAGCTCCAGCGGCGTCTGGACCGTACCGACGTCGTTGATCGGGCCACGCAGGCGCGGCTGCGCCTGAGCAGACGGGCCGATGGCGCGATTCGGGCCGTGCTGGGAGCGGACGGCCTCGAGCTGCGCAAGATCGTGGAGCCGAACGGCGACTTCCAGGTGCGGCTCTCCGGACGGCAGGATCAGCTCGTCCTCGTCCGGACGGGCGATCGCCTCAGGATCTCCCGCAACGGGGAATCGGCCGTCGTGGCGCTGAGTCAGCCGGACGAGGACGGCCTGGACCGAGCCCAGCAGCTGCTTGCGGGGTCCCGCTCGGTCCGGGCCTTCCGCAGCCTCGCGTCGCAGCTCAGTCCGGACAGCCTCGAGTCCGCGCCTGGCGCGGCGATTGACCTCGTGGATGCCTGGCTGGCCCTGCTGCAGGGTGACGCCGGGGTCATTCGGCGGCGCGCGCCCTCAAGCCGCGCCTCGCTCGTGCGGGCCGCGATGTGCACGGCGGCTACGTGCTTTGCCGAGTACGAAGGCGAGGTGGTGGCCGCCTGGTCGGACTTCGAGCAATGCACGTACGACGTTCGGTGGTACCCCGGCATGCAGGAGGTGTGCACGTTCGTGTGGCTCCTGCGCGTCGAGTCCGCCTGGTTCCGCTTCATCGCCTGTTCGTCGTTCCCGCTCAAGGTGGAGTAGGCCATGCCTGTCCGGTTTCGCGATGCGCTCGTCACGCTCGCGGTGGGGATCCTCGTGGCGGGTGCCGCCTCCGCTGTCGTCCTGCCGCTCCTCCCGGGGGCCTGGCGGATCCCCGCGGTGCCATGGGGCATCCTGCTCGGCTCGACGCTGGCCGTGGCCCTCTGGCGGCATCCGGGCGGGCGGCGATAGAGAAGCGGGAGGGGCAGGGCCCGAACCGCCCGGTCGGCTTGACCGGCGTCCGGGCGGCATAGTAGTGTGGGGAGGCTCTTGCCCCTCTCTCATCCCATGAATCAAGGCACCTCCGCCCCGCTGAAGACGACTCCCCTCAGCGAGAGGCACCGGGCGCTCGGCGCGCGCATGGTGCCCTTCGCCGGCTGGGACATGCCGGTCGAGTACGCCGGGCTGTCCCAGGAGCACCTCGCGGTCCGCACGCGCGCGGGCCTCTTCGATGTCACGCACATGGGCCAGGCCGAGCTGGCCGGCAGGAACGCGCTGGCGGCCGTCCAGTGGTTCAGCAGCAACGATGCGTCACGGCTGAAAGTCGGGCAGGCCCACTACTCGGCCCTGACCACGCCGGCGGGCACCTTCGTCGACGACATGCTGGTCTATCGGTTCGCCGACGATCACTTCCTGCTCGTCCTCAACGCGTCCAATGTGGACAAGGACGTCGCCTGGATCGCCGAGCAGTGCCGCCGCTTCGAGGTGTCCGTCGTGGACACCAGCGCGCGCTACGCGCTCATCGCCATCCAGGGGCCGCTCGCCAGGCAGGTCCTGCAGCGCGTGACGAACATCGACCTGTCGGCGATCAAGAACTACTGGTTCGCACACGGCGAGGTGGCTGGCGCCCGCGGCACCCTCTCGCGAACCGGGTACACGGGCGAAGACGGCTACGAGGTCTTCGTGCCGCCGCAGCAGGCGGTCCGGGTCTGGGACGCGCTGCTCGAAGCCGGGCAGGATGACGGCGTGGTGCCGGCAGGGCTCGGCGCCCGCGACACGCTGAGGCTCGAAGCAGCCATGCGGCTGTACGGGAATGACATCGACGACACGACCACGCTGCTCGACGCCGACCTCGAGTGGATCGTGGGCTGGAACAAGGGCGACTTCGTGGGCCGTGCGGCGCTGGCCGAACAGAAGGCCCGCGGGGTCGAGTCCAGGCTGGTCGGATTCGAGATGGTGGACCGGGCCATTGCCCGGCACGGCTGTCCCGTGTTGATCGACGGCGCGGCCGCCGGCCGGGTGACCAGCGGCACCCAGACACCGTTCCTCAAGAAGGCCATCGGCATGGCCTACATTCCGGTGGGGCACGCCGGGATCGGCACCGAGTTCGACGTCGACATCAGGGGCCGGTTGACCCGGGCGCGGGTGGTCCCGCTGCCGTTCTACAAGCGACCGAGAGGCTGACATGTATCCTGCCGACTTGAAGTACACGAAGGACCACGAGTGGATCCAGATGACCGGCGAGACCGGACGGGTGGGCATCACCGACTACGCCCAGAAGCAGCTCGGCGACGTCGTGTACCTTGAGTTGCCGCAGGTGGGCCGGATCCTCAAGGTTGGCGAGAGCTTCGGCACCGTAGAGTCGGTGAAGGCCGTCTCGGAGCTCTACAGCCCCGTGTCGGGCGAGGTGGTCGCGGTCAACGCCGATCTGGTGGGTGCGCCGGATCGCGTGAACAGCGATCCCCACAGCAGTTGGATGGTTGAAATCCGCTTGTCCGCACCGGCTGACGCCGAGGCGCTCCTCGGCGCCGCGGAGTACGCCGAACTGGTCAAGTAGCCGCGGTGGCGCGGCCGCCTCCAGCCGCGCCGCAGCCCCGACGGACGGTCCGGCCCGCGCCGTGCGCGCCCGGAGGTTCGTTCCGGTGAACCGGCCCGGCCGTTTCGCCCCTCTCTCCGCCAGCCGCGCCGTCCGCGCGCCTGGGCCATGAGGTCATCATCCATGAACCGTGACACCATTGGGTCGTTCGAGTCCCGTCACATCGGCCCGCGGCCGCACGAGCGCGACGCGATGCTGAGGGCCATCGGGGCGGCGTCGCTGGACGCGCTGATGGACGAGGCCATCCCGGCGAGCATCCGGTTGCCAGGCCCCCTCCAGATGGCGCCGCCGGAATCCGAGCACGGGTTCCTGTCGAGGCTCCGGGGAATCGCCGCCAGGAACCGTCCGATGAAGTCACTGATCGGCCTCGGGTACAGCGACTGCGTGACCCCGAGCGTGATTCTGAGGAACGTCCTCGAGAACCCGGGCTGGTACACCCCGTACACGCCGTACCAGGCGGAAATCGCGCAAGGGCGCCTCGAGGCGCTGCTGACGTTCCAGACGGTCGTGGCGGACCTCACCGGGCTGCCCGTCGCCAACGCGTCGCTGCTCGACGAGCCCACGGCGGCTGCCGAGGCGATGACGATGCTGCGGCGGATCCAGGGCGGCAGCCGCTCGGTGTTCCTCGCCTCGTCGGGGTGTTTTCCGCAGACGCTCGACGTCCTGGCGGGCCGGGCGGATCCGCTCGGCATCGAACTGGTGGTGTGCGACCCCCAGGAGATGGCCTTCGACGGCCGCGTGTTCGGCGTGCTCCTGCAGACGCCGGACGAGCGCGGCGCGCTGCACGACCTGCGCGCCCTCGCCGCCAAGGCGCACCAGGCCGGGGCGCTGGTGGCGGTGGCAACCGACCTGCTGTCGCTGGCGCTCGTGACCCCGCCTGGAGAGATGGGCGCCGACGTGGTGCTCGGCAGCGCGCAGCGGTTCGGCGTGCCGATGGGCTACGGCGGCCCGCACGCCGCCTTCTTCGCGACACGCGAGCAGTTCGTCCGCCAGGCCCCCGGCCGCATCATCGGCGTGTCGGTTGACGCCCAGGGCAACCGCGCCTACCGCATGGCGCTGCAGACCCGCGAGCAGCACATCAGGCGCGACAAGGCGACGTCGAACATCTGCACGGCCCAGGCGCTCCTGGCGACGATGGCGGGCCTCTACGCCGTGTATCACGGCCCGGCAGGCATCACCCGAATCGCGGCGCGCGTGCACGGCCTCGCGCGCGAGCTGGCCCGCCGGCTGGCCGCCATGCAGTGCAGCCAGCGCAACGCCGCGTACTTCGACACGCTGGCCATCGGCGTGCCCGCTGCCCTGCGGCACGCCCTCTGCGCCGCGGCAGCCGACGCCGGCTACAACGTGCGGGCCGAGCCATCGAGGCCGGACGAGATCGGCATCAGCCTCAACGAGGTCGTCGGCGAATCGGACGTCGAGGCCTTGGCCGGCGTGTTCGCCCGAACGCTCGGCGTCCAGGATGCCGGCCCTCGAGCGGTCGAACTCGAGCCCGACCCGTCGTGGCCCGAGCCGCTCCGGCGGACGTCGCCGTTCCTCACGCACCCCGTCTTCAGCCGCTATCACTCGGAGACGGCGATGATGCGCTTTCTGAAGTCGCTCGAGCGCAAGGACGTCGGCCTCGACACTTCCATGATCCCTCTCGGCTCGTGCACGATGAAGCTCAACGCGGCGTCGATCATGGAGGCCATCTCCTGGCCCGAGTTCGCCTCCATCCACCCGTTCGTCCCGGCCGAGCAGGCCGCCGGCTACGCCGAGGTCCTGGCTGGTCTCGAGGAGGCGCTGCGCCGCGTGACGGGGCTGCACGCGGTCAGCCTCCAGCCCAACTCGGGGGCCCAGGGCGAATTCGCCGGCTTGATGGTCATCCGGGCGTGGCACCGCGATCGCGGAGAGGGGCACCGCGACGTCGTCCTCATCCCCTCGTCGGCGCACGGAACGAACCCGGCGAGCGCGGTGATGGCGGGCATGAAGGTCGTCGTCGTGGCGTGCGACGCGCGTGGGAACGTGGACGTCGAGGACCTCCGGGCGAAGGCGCGCGAGCACGGACCGGCGCTGGCTGCGCTGATGCTCACGTACCCCTCGACCCATGGCGTCTTCGAAGACGCCGTGCAGGAGATCTGCCGCATCGTGCACGAGTGCGGCGGCCAGGTTTACATGGACGGCGCCAACCTCAACGCCCAGGTCGGGCTGACGAGTCCCGCCGCCATCGGCGCCGACGTCTGCCATCTCAACCTGCACAAGACGTTCGCCATTCCCCACGGCCGCGGCGGTCCCGGCATGGGCCCCATCGCGGTGGCCGCGCATCTCGCGCCGTTCCTGCCCGGGCACGCGCTGGTCCGCACGGGCGGATCCAAGGCCATCCGAGCGGTCGCCGGGGCGCCCTTCGGCTCGGCGGACATCCTGCTCATCTCGTATGCCTACGTGTGCATGCTGGGAGGGGAGGGCCTGACCGAAGCCACCAAGCACGCCATCCTGAGCGCCAACTACGTCAAGTCGCGCCTGGAGGCGCACTACCCGGTGCTCTACACGAACGCGCGCGGGCGGTGCGCGCACGAGCTGATCTTCGACCTGCGCGCGTTCAAGGCCGCTGGCATCGAGGAAGGCGACGTGGCGAAGCGGCTCATGGACTACGGTTTCCATGCGCCGACCGTGTCGTTCCCGGTGCCAGGCACCCTGATGGTCGAGCCGACCGAGAGCGAGCCGCTCGACGAGCTGGACCGCTTCTGCGACGCGATGATCGCCATTCGCCGGGAGATCCAGGACGTCCTCGACGGCACGAGCGACCGGACGGACAACGTCCTGAAACACGCGCCGCACACGATGGCGGTGGCGGCCGCCGACGTCTGGACCCACCCGTACTCGCGGGAGCAGGCGGTCTTCCCGCTGCCGTTCGTGAAGGCCGGCAAGGTCTGGCCGAGCGTGGGCCGGATCGACAACCCCTACGGCGATCGCAACCTCGTCTGCGCCTGCCCGCCGCCCGAGGCCTACTCGGGCAGCGGCGGCTCGACGCGGTAGCGGCTCGCTGCCGCCCGTGCGACGTCCCGGGCCCTGACGCGGTACGCCTCGAGCAGGCGCCGCGTCACCGGCCCGGGCGAGCCGCTGCCAATCGGGCGGTCGTCAACGCGCACGATCGGGACGATCTCCTTCGTCGTGCTCGTCAGGAACGCCTCGTCGGCCCCGAACAGGTCCTCATCCGTGAGTCTCGTGTCGTGTACGGGGATGCCGGCCGCCGCGGCGACCTCTTCGACGAACTCCCGGGTGATGCCCGCGAGCAGGCCGGCGTCCAGGGCCGGCGTACGCGCCGCGCCGCCCGTCACCACGAACAGGTTCGACTGCGAGCACTCGGCCAGCTCGCCCCGGTGGTTGCGCATGACGGCCTCGGCGAACGGGCCGCGCCGCAGGGCCTCCTGCATGGCGAGGATGTTGTTCAGCAGGTTGTTCGACTTGATCCGCGGGCTGATCGAGCGGGGGTGGTTCCTGACGACCGACACCAGCGCGACGGCGACGCCCTGCTCGTAGACCCAGGAGGCCGGCTGGCCCAGGGGCTTGACGATGACAACGACCGACGGGCGGTAGGCCTTCGCCGGATCGTAGGTCATCTCGCCGATCCCGCGCGTGACCAGCAGCCGGACGTAAAGCTCCTCGTCGAAGGCGCCCCGCCCGGGGCCGGTTCGGAACGCGTCCATGGTGTCGCGGCAGGCCCGGGCCAGCGCCTGGTCCGGCATCCCGATCTCGAGCGAGATCATCGCCGCCGAGTCGCGGAGCCTCCGGAAGTGCCGATCGGCGAGGAAGAGCTCGCCGTCGTACGTGCGCATCACCTCGTAGACGCCTTCACCGAACAGGAACCCGTGATCGAACACCGAGATCATCGCGTCCTGCGGTGCGACGATCCGGCCATTGACGTAGGCCACCGCGAGCATGCGCTCCGTCCTCCTTGACGGCCGTCCCCGGTGCGCGCGGCACCGGTCTCCAGACGGCCCCGCATAAGGTAGCTCCTATGGTAGAGTGCGCGCAAGATGCGCGGGCCCGCGCGCCGGCCGGCGAACGGGCAGGAGGGTTGCGGTGCGGGTGCTGAACGCCGATCAGATGCGCGAGGCGGATCGCCGGACGATCGAAGACATCGGCATCCCTTCGTCCGTGCTCATGGAGAACGCGGGCCGCCAGGTCGTGTCGGCCATGGAGCAGGCGTTCGACGATCTGCGCAGCGCGCGGGTCGCCGTTCTCGCCGGCCGGGGCAACAACGGCGGCGACGGCTGCGTGGTCGCGCGGGTGCTCTGGCAGATGGGCGTCGACGTCCGCGTCTGCCTGGTCGGCGCGGCGGCCGAGGTTCGCGGCGACGCCAGGCTGAACCTCGACATCCTGGCCCGGCTCGGCCTCGATGTCGTCGAAGTCGCCTCCTCCGAGGACTGGGAGCTGCATGGCGGCGACCTGCTGCGCCGCGACCTGATCGTCGACGCCCTCTTCGGGACGGGGCTCCGATCCCCCCTCGGGGGACTCGCCGAGACGATCGTCCAGGACGTGAACGCGTCGGGCGCGCAGGTCGTCGCGGTCGACCTGCCGAGCGGCCTGTCGGCGGACGACCCCGCCCCCATCGGCCCGGCCGTTCAGGCCGCACTCACGGTCACCTTCGGGGCCCCCAAGCTCCCGCTGATGCTTCCGACGGGCGAGACGCTGGCCGGGCGGGTCGTGGTCGCCGACATCGGCATCCCGCGGAGCGTAATCGACGATCTGCCCGGGCCCCGCATCGAGCGGGTTACCCGGGACGAGGTGCGGGGCCTGGTTGGCGAGCGGGCCGCAGACGCGCACAAGGGCGACTTTGGCCACGCGCTCATCGTGTCCGGATCGAGGGGAAAGACCGGCGCCGCGCACCTGGCGGCGGAGGCGGCCCTTCGCAGCGGTGCCGGCCTGGTCACCGTGGCCACGCCGGCCTCCTGCCTGCCGATTGTCGCTTCGCTGGGCGCCGCCTACATGACCATCCCACTAGAGGAGCTGCCGGACGGCACCGCGGCGTCAGGCGCGCTCGAGCGGGTGCTGAGCGCCCCGCACGACGTCATCGCAGCGGGCCCGGGCCTCGGTACAGGGCCGGCGCAGGAGGCGTTCGTGCGCGGCCTGCTCGGCCGCGCCGCCACGCCGCTCGTGCTCGACGCCGACGCGCTGACCGTGCTCGCTCCCGATCCCGATGCGCTTCGAGGAACCCCCGATCGCCCGGTCGTGATCACGCCCCACCCCGGCGAGATGGCGCGTCTCCTGGGCGCCCGCGCCGCCCAGATTCAGCGCGATCGCCTCGGCACGGCCCGCAGCTTCGCAACGGGACACCACCTCTACGTCGTGCTGAAAGGGAGCCGCACCCTCATCGCCTCGCCCGACGGAACGGTGTATATCAATCCGACGGGCAATCCCGGCATGGCAACCGGCGGATCGGGCGACGTGCTGACCGGGATGATCGCCGGGTGGCTGGCGCAGGGCGTCGGCGTCACGGCCGCCTGCCTGCTCGCGGTCTATCTCCATGGGGCCGCCGGCGACCTGGCCGCGGCCGACCTCGGAGAGGTCTCGATGACGGCGGGCGACATCGTCAGCGAGATCGGGGAAGCCGTGCTCGAACTCACGGCCCGCCCGCGCGCCGCCCGCGACGCCCCATGACGCGGCGCGAGTTCGTGACGGGATCCGAGGCTGAGACCACATCCCTCGGTTACCGCCTCGGCCGCCGCCTTCCCTCCGGCGCGGTGGTCCTGCTCGAGGGCGAGCTCGGCGTGGGCAAGACCGCGTTCGTCCGCGGCCTGGCCGCCGGGCTCGGCGCGTCCGAGGACGACGTGTCCAGCCCCACGTTCACGCTGGTGCAGGAGTACCGCGGCGGCCGGCTGCAGCTGCTGCACGCCGATCTGTACCGCCTGGACGGACGCGAGGCGGACGATCTGGGCCTCGACGAACTCGGGCGGGACGGCGTCGTCGCCGTCGAATGGGGCGACAAGCTCCAGCGGCCTCCGGACGGCTCGCTCCGGGTGCTCATCGTGGATCTCGGCGGCGACAGCCGGCGCGTCGCGCTCGAAGGACCGGACGCGCTGGTCGTGGAGGCGGCGGCCGGCCCGCCGTTCGCGCTCTGACCGCCTGGCGCCGCGTCATTCAGAGCGGTAGTTCGGCGCTTCCTTCGTGATGACGACGTCGTGCACGTGCCCCTCGCGCACGCCGGCCGGGGTGACGCGGATGAAGCGCGCCTCCTGCTGGAGCTGGGCGATCGTGGCGCACCCGACGTAACCCATGCCGGCGCGGAGCCCGCCGACGAGCTGGTGAATGACCCCGGCGACGCTGCCGCGGTAGGGCACCCGGCCCTCGATGCCCTCAGGCACGAGTTTCTCCGACCCGCTCCCCGCGGCGTCGAGGTCGAAGTCGTCCTGGAAGTACCGGTCCCGGGATCCTTTCCGCATCGCGCCGATCGAGCCCATACCGCGGTATTCCTTGAAACTCCGGCCCTGGTAGAGCACCACTTCGCCCGGGCTCTCGTCCGTGCCCGCGAACAGGCTGCCGACCATCACCGCGTCGGCGCCGACGGCCATTGCCTTGGTGATGTCCCCGGAATACCGAATGCCGCCGTCGGCGATGATCGGCACGCCCGTGCCCGCCGCGGCCCGCGCGCAGTCGAGCACGGCGCTCACCATCGGCACGCCGATCCCCGCGACAACGCGCGTCGTGCAGATCGAGCCGGCGCCAATGCCCACTTTGACCGCGTCGACGCCTAGGCGGATGAGGTCCGTGGTCGCCTGCCCGGTGGCCACGTTGCCCGCGACGAGATCCACGTCGGGGAAGTGGGCTCGCAGTCCGGCGACCGTCTCCATCACCTTGTGCGCGTGGCCGTGCGCCGTGTCCACGACGAGGACGTCCACGTGGGCCGCCACGAGCGCGGCCGCCCGGTCCAGCGTGTCCCTCCCGACCCCGACCGCGGCGCCGACGCGCAGACGGCCGAGCGCGTCCTTGCTGGCAAGCGGGTACTTGATCACCTTCTGGATGTCCTTGACGGTGATCAGGCCCTTGAGCATGAAGTGGCGATCGACGACGAGCAGCTTCTCGACCTTGTGCCTGTGGAGGATCTCCCGCGCCTCGTCCAGGGTGGTGCCGACAGGGACGGTGATCAGGTTCTCCCGCGTCATCACCTCGTGGATCGGGCGGTCGATGTTGACCTCGAACCGCAGGTCGCGGTTCGTGAGGATGCCGACGAGCCGGCCCTCCTTCGAGCCGTCCTCCGTGATCGGCACGCCGGAGATCCGGTAGTGGTTCATGAGGGCGAGCGCCTCGTGGATGCGATGGCTCGGGGAGAGGGTGATCGGGTTGACGATCATCCCGCTCTCCGACCGCTTCACGCGGTCCACCTCGGATGCCTGCTCCTCGATGGTGAGGTTCTTGTGGATCACGCCGAGCCCGCCCTGCTGGGCCATGGCGATGGCGAGGCGGGACTCGGTGACCGTGTCCATGGCGGCGCTGACGACTGGCACCTGCACGCGGATTCGCCGGGTGAGGCGCGACGCGACGTCCACCTGGCTCGGCACGACCTGCGAGCGCCACGGCACCAGCAGCACGTCGTCGAAGGTGAGCGCCGTGGGCGGTTCGCCCCCGGCCCGGAGTGTGTCGGCGGTCACCGCGTGGACGTCCATGCGCGCTCCCTCAGGCCTGAGCCCCGTGGCACTTCTTGTACTTCCTGCCGCTGCCGCACGGGCACGGGTCGTTGCGCCCGATCTTCGGCTCATCGCGGCGGACCGTCTTGATCGGGGCGTCGTCGCCCCCGGTGCGCGCCGGCGCGGGCGCTCCGGCCCGCCCGACGTCCTGCGCCGAGCCGAAGAACCCGGCCCCCCCCGGCGCGTTCAAGGTCAGGGGAGCCGCCCGGCGGGCCGCCGGCCGGCGGACCGCCGGGGCCGCATCCTCCGACGCCGCCTTCAGCCAGAAGAGGTAGCGGACCGACTCTTCGTCGATCCGGGCCTTCATGTCCTGGAACAGCGCGAAGCTCTCCTTCTTGTACTCGACGAGCGGATCGCGCTGGCCGTACCCGCGGAGGCCGATGCCTTCCTTCAGGTGATCGAGGCTGTAGAGGTGGTCCTTCCACTGCGTGTCCACCACCTGCAGCATGACGTCGCGCTCGACCCGGCGCAGGAGATCAGCGCCAACGGCGGCTTCCTTCTCCTCGTACGTCGCGAGGGCCAGGCCCCAGACGGCGTCCCGAATCTCGCCGGCCGTCCTGCCCTCGAACCCGAGGCGTGCGGCCGTCGCGGGCTCGAGGCCGAAGAGGCGGGCGGCCTCCCGGCGCAGCGCCTCGAGATCCCAGGCGTCCGGTTCCTGGTCTTCCGGGCAGTAGGTGTCGATCAGGCCGTCGAGCTCGTCTTCGGCGAGGGCGAACAGGTAGCCCCGCGAGTCGAGGGTCTCGGTCTCGTCGGCGGCGATGCGCCCCTCGAGCAGCTGGCGGCGCAGCGCGTAGATGCTCTCGCGCTGCTTGTTCATGACGTCGTCGTACTCGAGGAGGTGCTTGCGGATCGAGAAGTTCTGGCTCTCGACCTGCTTCTGGGCCCGCTCGATGGCCTTCGTCACCATGCCGTGCTCGATCGGCACGCCTTCCTCCATGCCCAGGCGCTCCATCAGGCCGGAGATGCGGTCCGACCCGAAGATGCGCATCAGGTCGTCCTCGAGGGACAAGTAGAAGCGCGACGAGCCCGGGTCTCCCTGCCGCCCGGCGCGGCCGCGCAGCTGGTTGTCGATGCGCCTGGCTTCGTGGCGCTCGGTGCCGATGATGTGGAGGCCCCCGAGCCCCACCACGCGCTCGTGCTCCTCGTCGCACTGCTGCTTGAAGCGGGCGTAGTGGCGCTCCCAGGCGGCCCGGGGCACCCGGTAGAAGGCGTCGATGTGGTGGAAGTAGACGAACTCGTCGTCGTCGACGAACTTCTCCTCGCCTTTCGGGAGACGCTCGGCCAGCTCGTCGGCGATGCAGCGCTGGCGCGCCATGAACTCGGGGTTCCCGCCGAGCAGGATGTCGGTGCCGCGTCCGGCCATGTTGGTCGCGATGGTGACCGTGCCGAGGCGCCCGGCCTGCGCGACGATTTCGGCTTCCTGCGCGTGGTACTTGGCGTTCAGCACCACGTGCTTGGTGCCGCTGCGGCGCAGCATGCCCGAGAGCTTCTCCGACTTCTCGATCGACACCGTGCCCACGAGCGTCGGGCGCCCGGAGGCCTGCTGCGCCCGAATGTCCGCGACGATGGCGTCGTACTTCTCCCGGGCGGTCTTGTAGATCGAGTCCGCCAGCTCCTCGCGCCGGAGCGCCCGGTTCGGCGGCACCACCACGACGTCAAGCTTGTAGATCTTGGCGAACTCCTCGGCTTCCGTCTCGGCCGTGCCCGTCATCCCCGAGAGCTTCGTGTACTTGCGGAAGTAGTTCTGGAAGGTCACCGTCGCGAGGGTCTGGTTTTCGCGCTCGATCTTGACCTTCTCTTTCGCTTCCACGGCCTGGTGCAGCCCGTCGCTCCACCGCCGCCCCGGCATCAGGCGGCCCGTGAACTCGTCCACGATGACCACCTGGCCGTCCTTGATCATGTAGTCCACGTCCAGGTGGAACAGCGTGTGCGCTCGCAGCGCCTGGTTGATGTGGTGGAGGAGGGGCATGTTGACCGGATCGTAGAGCCCGCCGGGGTGGAGGCGGTGGGCGAGCAGCTTCTCGGCCTTCGCCATCCCGCTCTCGGTGAGCGTGACGGTCTTGTGCTTCTCGTCCACGAGGTAGTCGCCCGTCGCCTCGAGGCGCTCCCGGTCCTCGGCCTTCGTGTCGCCGCGGGTCACCGCGCCGGGCGTCAGCTTCGGGATGGCCCGATCGACCTCGTAGTAGAGATCCGTCGACTCGTCGGCCGGCCCGGAGATGATGAGCGGCGTTCGCGCCTCGTCGATGAGGATGCTGTCCACCTCGTCCACGATCGCGAAGTTGTGGCCCCGCTGCACGTAGCCCGCGAGATCGAACTTCATGTTGTCCCGCAGGTAGTCGAACCCGAACTCGTTGTTCGTCCCGTACGTGATGTCGCAGGCATAGGCGCGCTGCCGTTCCTGGTCGTTCAGCTCGTGCTGGATGACGCCCACGGTCAGGCCCAGGAAGCGGTAGATGCGCCCCATCCACTCCGAGTCGCGCCTTGCGAGGTAGTCGTTTACGGTGACGACGTGGACGCCCTTGCCGGAGAGCGCGTTGAGGTACGCCGCCAGCGTCGCGACGAGCGTCTTGCCCTCGCCCGTCTTCATCTCGGCGATCTGGCCGCGGTGCAGCACCATGCCGCCGATGAGCTGGACGTCGAAGTGCCGCATGTTCAGCGTCCGGCGCCCGGCTTCCCGGACAACGGCGAAGGCGTCCACGAGCACGTCGTCCAGCGGCGCGCCGTTCGCGACCTGCTCGCGGAACGCCGCCGTCCGGTCCCGCAGGTCGGCGTCGCCGAGCGAACGCATGGCGCTCTCCCGGCCGTTGATCGCCGCCACGAGCGGAGCCAGGCGCTTCAGCGTGCGAGCGTTCTCCGTTCCGAAGACCTTGGCAAGGAGGGTGTTCAGCATGAGCGGGCCAATGGCACCGGGGGTACCGATCGATTGTAGGGGAGCGCTGTACGGTCCGTCAAGAAACGGCGGCGCATGCGCGCCGCCGCGCGATCAGCGGGGAGCGGCGGCGAGCAGGCGCAGGGGGTTGATCATCTGGCCGTTCACGAGGATCTCGTAGTGCAGGTGCGGGCCCGTCGCCCGGCCCGTCGCGCCAACGTACCCGACGAGGTCCCCTCGTTTCACCGGCGTCGACTGCTTGACTGCGAACGCCGAGAGATGGCCGTACCGCGTCTTCACGCCGAAGCCGTGATCGATCACGAGGAGATTGCCGTAATTCCCGTTCCATTCGGCCGATTCGACCACCCCGTTCGCTGTCGCTACGACGGGCTGCCCCTTGTCCGCCGAGATGTCGAGGCCGTAGTGAAAGCTGGAGGCGCCCGTGAAGGGATCAGGCCGATAGCCGAAACCCGCCGACAGCCAGCCCACCGCGGGCCAGATGGACGGCGTCGACGCCGCCAGGGCCTCGCGCCGCTCGACGTCCGTCCGGACAACGCGCAAGCCGCTCTCCAGCCGGCCGAGCACCTCGCGGATCATGCCGAAGGTGTCCTCGGGAGAAGAGAGGGGAGCCGAGCGCGCCGTCGACCGCTCGGCCACCGAGGCCTCGCCGCCCATCGCCCGGTCCCGGACAACGGCCGGCAGCTGCTGCATAGCCCGGGCCGAGGCCGGATCGAGGTTCGCGCGGGACGACAACTCCTCAATGACGCCCTGCAGCGACACGACCTGCGTCGCAAGCTCGCCCGTGGCCGCTTTGTAGCTCCGGTTCTCCATCATGAGGGCCGCGGCGTCCGCCCGCAGCGAGGCAATCTCCGCCACGGTCCCAAGGCGGATACCCAGGCCGACCAGCACGGGCAGAGTGAACAGAAAGCCGATGGCCGCGAGCGTCCATCCCAGCGGGATTGTGAGTCGCCGCCCGACGCCGCTGGTGCGGTCGACGAGAACGACCGTGATGCGCCGTGACCAGAATCTGGACATATTGCAGAAAACCAGTCGGATCCGCCGCATGGGGCGCTGGCCGACTGGTTCTGAGTAGGAGACTCTAGCACAGCGTGTCGGACACCCGGAAGCGAAAAAGATGGATGAGCGAACATACGGCGAATACGCTCACCCAAGCCGGTACTGCAGCGCCTCCGCGACGTGGCCAGCGCCGACCGTGCCGTCGCCGGCGAGGTCCGCGATCGTTCGCGCCACGCGCAGCACGCGGTCATGCGCGCGTCCGCTGAGCGCGAGGCGCTCCATCGCGGCGCCGAGAAGCGCCCGCCCCTCGGCATCGGGCCTCGCCAGCGTCCGGAGCGCCCGCCCTGTCAGCCGCGCATTCGTGGCCGCGCCGGTCTCCGGCTGCCGCGAGGCCTGCCGGGCCCGCGCGACGGTCACGCGCTCGCGCATAGCGGACGACCCCTCCTGCGGGCGTTCGTCGACCAGGACGTCGGGCGGCACCCACGGCACCTCCACGCACAGGTCGATGCGATCCAGGAGAGGCCCCGAGATCCGGGCGGCGTACCGCTCGCGCTGGACGGGCGCGCATCGGCAGGCGCGCAGGGGATGCCCGAAGTAGCCGCACGGACAGGGGTTCATCGCGCCAACGAGCGTCACCAGTGCCGGGAACTCGACAGTCGCCGCCGCCCGGGCGATCCGGACCCGCCCCTCCTCCAGCGGCTGGCGCAGCGCCTCCAGGGCCCGGCGCTCGAACTCGGGCAGTTCGTCGAGGAACAGGACGCCGCCGTGCGCGAGGCTGAGCTCCCCGGGCCGCGGATGAGCGCCGCCTCCAACCAGCGCGACGTCCGAGATCGTGTGGTGGGGCGCCCGGAACGGCCTCGCGGCGATCAGGCCCGATCCCGCCGGGAGCAGGCCCGCAACCGAGTGGATCGAGGTCACCTCGAGCGACTCCTCGCGCGAGAGCGGCGGCAGGATGCCAGCTAGGCTGCGCGCCATCATGGTCTTGCCCGATCCCGGAGGCCCGGTCAGCAGGACATGGTGGCCCCCGGCCGCGGCCACCTCGAGCGCCCGCCTGGCGACGGGCTGTCCCCTGACCTCCGCGAAGTCCGGGTGCGGCGCGGCCTGAACCGCTGCCGCCGGCGCGGCGGCCCCGCGGTAGCGGCGTTCTTCCCTGAGATCCGACACGAGCGACGTCGCGTCGAGCAGGGAGGCCACGGGCCACACGCCAAGCCCGGAGACCGCAGACGCCTCGGCCGCGTTTGCTGCCGGAACCATCACCGCGTGGACGCCTCCCCGTGCCGCGGCCATCGCGAACGGCAGGATGCCGCCCGTCGGGCGCACGGCCCCGTCGAGCGACAGCGATCCGACGCACAGCACGTCGCCGGGCGCCCGCCGCGACAGCGCTCCCGTCGCGGCCAGGATTCCAAGCGCGATTGGGAGGTCGTAGGCGGCTCCTTCCTTCCGCACGTCGGCCGGGGCGAGGTTGATCGTGATGTGCTGCCACGGGAATTCGAACCCGGAGTTCCGGATGGCCGTACGGACGCGGTCGCGGCTCTCGCGCACGATCGCGTCCGGAAGCCCGACGACGGTGAATGTCGGGAGCCCGGGGGACACATCCACTTCGACGTGGACCAGCCGGGCATCGATGCCCACGAGGACGGCGCTCAGCAACGTCGCCAGCACATCCTGCGCCCGTGCAAACGCGGCTCCACGCCCCGGCGTCGAAAAACCCTCGGAGAGTGCGGGGAGAGGCCAGTCGGGCGGGCAGTTACTGCGACGCTTCAGGACGGCGAGCGCGCAGATCCTGCCAAGCGCTCCCGTTCGGATGGTTGGCGGCGCCTAGTCCGCTCCCGACCGGGCGCCGGAGACGGTCAGGCGGTCGCCGGGCATGAGGCGATCGCTCGTCAGGCGGTTCCACGAGCGCAGCGCGGCCACCGTCGTGTGGAAGGCTCTGGCAATCGAGGACAGCGTATCGCCGCGCTTGACGCAGTAGACCACCGGGTCGAGGGTGCCACCGGGCTCCGGCGCCACCGCGCGCGCCATGTCCGTCTCGAGCCCGCGGGCGGCCGAGTCGGCGCGACCTGGCCTGGCCGCCAGCAGGGTGGTCGGGTCGCGCGGGATCACCAGGCGCTGCCCGAGCCGCACCTTCGCGCGCGGGCTGAGGTAGTTGGCCTCAGCCAGGTCCGCCCGCCGCACCTTGAGCTTGTTCGCCACGCTTTGCAGGGTCTCGCCTCGCCGGACGGTGTACCACTGGACTGCCGTGAGGTCCTCTGCCGCGGCCTCGGCCAGTCTGACATCGATGGCAGCGCCCGTGCCGGCCGGCACCCGCAGCGCGTAGGGGGCCTGGCGCACGGGCGTCGTCCAGCGGCGCAGTTCGGGGTTGAGGCGCTGGATTTCGTCGGCCGAGACGCCGGCCCACTCGGCGATGCGGCGCAGATCGACCGGCCCCGTCACGACCACCGAGTCGGAGGGTTCCAGGCGCGCATCGGCACGTGAGAATCCGTACTGCCCCGGATTGCGCCCGATCACCATGGCCGCCAGCGCCATCGGCACATACTCGCGCGTTTCCCTCGGCAGGACGCGGCGCAGGTCGGCCAGGCGCCAGAAATCGGCGACGCCCCGGCGCGTCACGATCCGCTGGACCTTGCCGGGCCCGCCGTTGTAGGACGCCAGCGTCAGGTACCAGTCGCCCTTGAACTGGCGGTTGAGCGCCTTCAAGTACCGCACAGCCGCCGCCGTGGACTTCTCCGGACTGGATCGCTCGTCGATGTACCAGTCGTGCTTCAAGCCCAGTTCGACGGCGGTCCCGCGCATCAGCTGCCAGAAGCCCTTCGCCTTCGCGCGCGAGAGCGCCTCGGTCCGGAAGGCGCTCTCAATGATGGGGAGGTACGCGAGATCGAGCGGCAGGCCTTCCGCCCTGAGCGAGGCCTGAATCATGGGCAGGTAGGCCGCGCCCCGGTCGAGGGCCGCCTGAAACCACTCGCGCAGCCGGCCCTGAAACAGGTCCACGTACGACAGGACCTTGGGGTGCGCCGGGATGAGCACGTCGTGAGCGGTGCTCTTCAAGTCGAGTTCGACGGCCTCGCGCAGGTCAGTCGGCGGCGTGGGCAGGTCGAATGTCACCAGTTCCAGCAGTTCGTCCAGCGAGGCGGGTACGGTCGGCCGCTCCGCGAAGCCGTCGCCCTCCGCGAGCGCTCTCAGTTCGTACGCGCTGATGCGGTCCACGAGCCGGTCGAAGTGCTCGCGCACGCGACTGTCCGCCCTTGCGCCGCCTGGCGACTGCAGCAGCAGATCGAGCGCCTCGTCGAAACGCGCCTTCGCCCGGTCGAGATGCCCGAGGCGCAGCTCGGCCTGCCCCTCTTCGAAGGCAGCCTGGGAGCGCGTCACGAGATCCTGGGCGGCGTCCTGTTCGGGAGGAGGCGACTGGGCGGGGGGCAGCGGTGAGGCAGGCTGTTCGGCCGCGGCCGGCGCCAGCACGGGTGCGTCGGCGACGGTCGCGGGCGCACAACCGGTCACCCACACGGCAGCCAGCGCGAACACGGGCAGCAGGGCTCCGGCTCGTCCCGTCATGGGCGCCGCAACTCTAGCATGCCGCCTCGACGATGGTCAACCGTAACTCCCGCGCCATCAACAGTAGCGGCCGCACCAGAGGCCGGTCCGGCGTTGCCAACCCCGCCGCCCGGCGGGTAAGATGAAGCCGTGGGTCTCGGGCGCCCGCCGCCCGCAGGCTTCCTTGGGGGTTCGATGCGTGTCAGCATAATACCGTTGCTCGTCCTCGCGCTGGCTGCCGGGGCCTGCGGCTCGAAAAAGGATCGCGCGACGCCGCTCGCCGCGGCCTCGGCAACGCTCAGCAGCACCAGGGTGCCGCTCGGCAGTCCGGTCGACATCACCTACAAGTTCGAGGTCGCCCCGTCCGCCCGGTTCGACAAGGACTACCGGGTCCTCGTGCACTTCCTCGACGCCGACGAGGAGATGATGTGGGCCGACGATCACATGCCGCCGGTCCCGACCAGCTCGTGGAAGGGCGGCCAGACGGTGGAGTACTCGAGGACGCTCTTCGTGCCGCTCTACCCGTACGTGGGCGAGGCCGCGGTGGTGGTGGGCCTCTACGATCCCGCGACGGCGGCGCGCCTGCCGCTGTCTGGCGACGCGCTCGGCCAGCGCGAGTACCGAGTGGCGAGGTTCCGCCTCCAGCCTCAGAGCGACAACATCTTTCTCGCGTACCTCGAGGGCTGGCACGGTCCCGAGACGGCGGCGGACAACCCGGCGATCGAGTGGCAATGGACGAAGCGGGAGGCGGTGCTGCGGTTCCGCAACCCGCGGAAGAACGCCGTGTTCTACCTGCACTACGACGGGCGGCCGGCGATGTTCGACAGCCCGCAGGCGGTCACTGTCTGGCTGCGCGACGAGGTCATCGACGCGTTCCAGGTGGCCACGGCGAACGAGGAAATCCGCAAGGTGCCCCTGAAAGCGGCGCAGTTCGGCACCGACGATGTGGTGGTCTGCCGGATTTCAGTGGACAAGACCTTCGTGCCGTCCGCCGCGAACGCCGGGAGCCGCGACACGCGCGAACTCGGGATACGCGTGTTTCACGCCTTCGTCGCACCTCAGTAGCCGGCGGCGGCACGCCAGTCCGGGCGCGCGTTGGAGGGGCCGGAAGAGGCCGGGCGCAGGCAGCGACGCGCCGGTCGCGCGGAACGACTCTGGTATAATCGGCCCGCCCGGACAGGACATGCTGCCTCGTTGAGTACCCGTGGCGTGCGATGGAGTACCGCTGCAGACTCGGAGCGCCGACCGGCCAGGTTCTGGAGGAGGTCCACGTCTCCGACAGCGAGTCCGCGCTCCGCCACGAGCTGGAGCAGAAGGGCTTCTGCGTGCTGGCCATGCGGCCGAAAGGCGCACTCGGCAGGGTGGCGCTGCCGATCCGCGCCAGGCGCCGCGTGCCGATGCGCGAGTTCCTCGTGTTCAACCAGGAACTCGCCACGCTGCTGAAGGCCGGCATGCCCCTGGTGCAGTCCCTCGACATCCTGCGGAGCCGCGTCGATCACCCGGTGTTCCGGCCGGTCCTCGACGAGGTGCACGAGAAGGTGCGGGCAGGGGGGGGATTGTCGGATGCGTTTGCGTCGCACGGAGCGCTCTTTCCGCCGGCGTACAGCGCGTCGCTGCTGGCCGGTGAGAAGAGCGGCAGCCTCGACGGCGTGCTGCGCCGCTACGTGGCGTACATGAAAGTGGCGGCCGGCGTGAAGCGCCGGACCCTGTCGGCCCTGGTCTACCCGGCTGTCCTCGTCGGCCTGGCCGTCGTCGTGGTGTCGATCATTGTCTTCAAGGTGTACCCGGAGTTCACCGCGTTCTACGAGAGCTTCGACGCGGAGCTGCCGCTGGTCACGCGAGTGATTGTGGCCGCGACGTCCTTCATTCGAGCCCACGCCCTGTTCATCGCCGGAGCGCTCGTCCTCGCCGCCGGCACGGCCTGGAGCTGGCTGCGGCAGCCGGAGCAGCGGGCGAGGTTCGACCGGGCCGTGCTGCGGGTGCCGTGGGTGGGCTCGGCCGTCCGCCGCTTCGCGACGTCCCAGCTTGCGCGGACCCTGGCCACGCTGCTCGGCGGCGGGATGCCGCTTGTCAACGCCATCGAGATCGGCTCGCGCTCCATGGGCAACCGCTTCCTCGCGCGCCAGATGCAGGTGGCCGGCCTGCGCGTGCGCGAGGGCGAGGGGTTCGCGGCCGCGGTGGCGGCCAGCGGGGCGTTCCCGAGCGTCTTCGTCAAGATGGCCGAAGTCGGGGAGTCCACCGGGGCGCTGCAGGAGATGATGACCAGCGTGGCGGACTTCTACGACGAAGAGGTCGAGGCCGAACTGGGCCGGTTCGTCTCGCTGGTGGAGCCCACCCTCCTCATCGTCATGGGTCTCGTCATCGCCAGCCTCCTGCTGGCGCTGTACATGCCGCTGTTCCAGTTGACCTCGGTGGTGGGCACGCCGTAGGCAAGGCGGAGGGCAGAGCGCATCGTGGATGATCGTCGAGCCGTGCCGTCGCCCGCAGCCGCCGCCCATGCGTATCTCGACCGCGCCGCCGAGGCGCCGGCCGACCCGGCGATCGAGCGCGCCGAGGCGAAGCACCTGGCCGCGCGCTACGGGCTGGAGTACGCGGACCTCGAGCACTTCCGCATCGACCACGAGCTGTTCCGATCCATCCCCGCGGACCTGATGCTGCGCTACGGGTTCGTGCCCTGCCGGCGCGAGGGCCGGACGCTCCTGATCGTCGTATCGGATCCGAGCGACCTGCCGATGATCGACGAGCTCGAGGTCCTGCTGGCGACGCCCCTCCGGGTCATGGTCGGCGCGCGGTCGTCAATCGAGGCCATCCTCAAGAAGAGCGAGAGCTCGCAGCGCGTCCTGGAAGAAGCGACAGAGGGCTTCCAGATCCAGCTGCTCAAGGACGAGGACGGCGGCGAGGACAACCTGACGGTCGAGCGGCTGACGAGCGATATCAGCCCGATGATCCGCCTGGTGGACTCGACGATCTTCACGGCCATCCAGCGGCGGGCGTCCGACATCCACATCGAGACCCAGGACGATGCGGTCGTCGTGAAGTACCGGATTGACGGCGTGCTGCAGGCCGCGATGCGGCCCATCGCCAAGCAGCACCACAGTGCGATCATCTCGCGCATCAAGGTCATGGCCGAGCTGGACATCGCCGAGAAGCGCGTGCCCCAGGACGGCCGGTTCAAGCTGCGCGTGCCCGGGAAGACGATCGACTTCCGCGTGTCCATCATGCCGAGCGTGCACGGCGAGGACGCCGTCATCCGCATCCTGGACAAGGAGTCGATCAGCGAGCAGTTCAGCGAGCTGCGGCTCGACATCCTCGGCTTCCCGGACGCCGAGCTGCGGCGGTTCCGGAAGTACATCGCCGAGCCCTACGGCATGGTGCTCGTGACGGGGCCGACCGGGAGCGGCAAGACGACCACTTTGTACGCCGCGCTCTCCGAAATCCGCTCCCCGGAGGACAAGATCGTCACAATCGAGGACCCGGTCGAGTACCAGCTGAAGGGCGTCACCCAGATTCCCATCAACGAGAAGAAGGGGCTGACCTTCGCTCGGGGGCTGCGATCCATCCTCCGGCACGACCCGGACAAGATCATGGTCGGCGAGATCCGCGACCCCGAGACGGCGCAGATCGCCATCCAGTCGGCGCTGACGGGCCATCTCGTCTTCACCACCGTGCACGCCAACAACGTCGTGGACGTCCTCGGGCGTTTCCTGAACATGGGCGTCGAGCCCTACCAGTTCGTCTCCGCCCTCAACTGCGTCCTCGCGCAGCGCCTGGTGCGCGTGATCTGCCCCCACTGCAAGCGGCCCTCACCGCCGGGGCCCACGCTGCTGGAGGAGTCCGGACTCGAACCGGCGAGCGTGGAGGACTGGACGTTCTACGAAGGGAGCGGCTGCATCGAGTGCGGCGGCACCGGCTACAAGGGCCGCACGGCCATCTGCGAGCTGCTGGACCTCTCGGACTCGATTCGTGAGCTGATCCTGGCCAGGAAGCCGACCTCGGAGATCAAGAAGGCGGCCCGGGAAGAGGGCATGCGGTTCCTGCGGGAATGCGCGGTGGAACGCGTCATGCAAGGGCTGACAACGTTGCGCGAAATCAACAAGGTGACGTTCGTCGAATGAGGCTGCCAGCCGTCCTCCGCTCGCCTCCCCCCCGCGTGGCCCTCGAGATCGGGCCCTCACGGGTGGCCGCCGTCTCTGTCACCGGGAGCGCCGGCCGGGGCGTGACCGTCGACGCCTGGGCCGTCGAGCCGCTGCCGCCAGGCGCGGTGGCGCCCTCCCTGACGGCGCCGAACGTGGCGGACCCGGCCGTCCTCGCCGACGCCGTCGGCCGGTTGTGGCAGCGCCTCGGCCTGCGGCCGAAGCGCGTGGCCCTGCTCGTGCCGGACGCCACGGCGAAGGTGTCCATCGTCCGCTTCAAGGACGTGCCGGCGAAAGCCTCGGACCTCGACGAACTCGTGAAGTTCCAGGTCCGCAAGGCCGTTCCGTTTCGACTCGAGGACTCGCAGGTGTCGTACGCGGCAGGGGAACGGACCCCGGACGGCCAGGACTTCGTGGTCGTGCAGGCCCGCCGCGAGATCGTCGAGGAGTACGAGCGCGCCTGTCTCGCGACCGGCGCGGCGCCTGGCATCGTGGAGCTGGCGAGCTTCGGCCTGGCCCAGTGCGCCCTCGTCACGAGCGGAGGGATCGCGGGCGACTGGCTCCTGATCCACGCGGGCAGCGAGGACGCCACCATCGCGATCTTCCGGGGCCGGCACCCGGTGTTCTTCAGGAACCGAAGCGCATCGGGCGACGGCCACCTCGGCGAGCTCGTGCACCAGACAGCGATGTACTACCAGGATCGGCTGGGCGGGCAGGGGCTCGCCCGGGTCTTCGCCGGCGGCGTGGCCGCAGGCGACCTGTCGACGCCCGTCTGGACGGCGATCCAGGAGCGCCTGGGCGCCGCGGCGGAGATCGTGGGCGCCGGGGGCAGCCTGTCCGTGCCCGCCAGGCGCGGGCTGGCCCCAGGGGACCTCGAAGCCATGGCGCCGGCCCTCGGGGTCGTCGCATCGCGGTGGGCTGAGCACTAGGCGGAAGAACGATGGGTCGCCTGAACCTGTCAACCCGGCCTTTCTACAACGAGCGCGCCGTCAACGCGGCGCTGGCGGCAGCCGCCGCCGGCGTCCTCGCCGTGACGGCCCTCAACCTCTGGGGGGTCTACATCCTGTCCGGGCGGCGCGCCGACCTTGGCGCCCGCATCCTCCGGGCCGAGACGGCGACGCGCGACCTGCGCGCGCAGGCCGCCCGCATCCGGGCCGCGACGAGCGCCCGTGAGATCGAGAGCACCGTGGCGGCCGCGCAGGAAGCCAACGCGTTGATCGGCCGGCGCGTCTTCTCGTGGACGGAGGTGCTCAACCAGTTCGAGACGACGCTGCCTCCGACGGTCCGCATCTCGTCGGTCCGGCCCCGAGTCGAGCGCGACGGCACCATGACGGTGGGGGTGACCGTGCTCGCCAGGAGCGTCGAGGCGGTCGAGACCTTCATCGAGAACCTCGAGAAGCAGGGCGCCTTCGCGGACGTCCTCTCCAGGGAGGAGTTTGTGAACCAGGCCGGCCTCATCCAGGCCAGCCTGGAAGGCCGCTACGTGCCGCGGACCGCCAGCGCCGCCGCAGGAGAAGCGGAGGGAGCGCGATGACGGGGGGGCTCCTGCGCGTGCTCCGAGATCGCCGGGCAGCCGTGCTGCCGCTCGCGGTCGCGCTCGTGCTGAACATCGCGGTGTTCGGCCTCGTCGTGTTTCCCTCGTTCCGGGTGGTGGCCGGCGCGGAGCAGCGCGAGCGGGCGGCGCTCGATGAACTGGCCGACGCCGAGCGGGAGCACGCTGCCGCCTCGCGGGTCCGGCAGGACAAGGAGCGCGCGGAGCGGAACCTGCGGACGTTCTACGAGGAGGTGCTGCCAGCCGATCTCGCCGGCGCCCGGCGAGCCACCTACGTGCACCTGGCGCAGCTTGCCAGGGACGCGGGCCTCCGGTACCAACGGCGGGTCGAGCAGCCGCGGCCGCCCGCAACGACCGGCGAGGACCGCTCTTCGACGCTCGCCCGCTTCGACATCACGATGGTGCTGGAGGGGGATTACGAAGGCGTCCGCCAGTTCCTGCGCGAAGTCGAAGCGTCGGATTCGTTCATCGTGATCGACAACGTGGGACTCGCGGAGGGCTCGGAATCGAGCGGAGATCTCGTGCTGACGATCAACATGTCCACCTACTACCGGGCGGGATCCCGTGAACGCTAGCCGCCGCCAGATCGCGCTGCTCGCGGCGATCCTCACGCTGCTGGCCGCGGTGCTGTACTACCAGTACACAGTCGGCGGGGCATCGCCGGAGGAGCTCGCCGCGGCGGCGCGCCGCGCCCCGGCGGCCGCGGCGGCGGGGCCGGCGCCGGCCAGGCCTGCCGCGGTTCCTGCGGGAATCCCCGCGGTGGACATCGCGGCGCTGGAGCGGCCCCAGCCCGAGCCTTCGGACACGGGCCGCGACCCGTTCCACTTCGGCGCGGCTCCGAACGCGCGCGCCGCAGCCGGCCCGGCAGGCTCGGCCGCCGCAGGGCCTCGCGGCGCGGCGCCCGCGGTGACGGGGCCTGCCGAGCCCGTAGGCCCGCCGCCGCCGCCGCCAATCACGTTGAAGTTCATTGGCACGGCCAGGCAGGGCGCGGGCCGCTTCTACGCGGTCTTGCGCGACGACCGCGGCGTCTATTACGGCGCCGACGGCGACGTGGTCGAGGGGCGCTACAAGGTGATCAGCGTCTCGGCCGACTTCGTGGTACTGTCGTACGTCGATGGCCGGGGACGCGTAAGCCTCCCGCTGTCCGGGGGACAGCCCTAGGCCGCGCCCGGGATGGAGAGTCGCATGACGGTGGTCGGCAGGCGAAGCGGTCGGTGGCGCGGCGCGGCGGCGCTCGTCGTGGCCGCCTTGGCCGTGTCCGCGGTGAGCTGCGCGTCCAGCCGGGTCTTCCAGCACGGGAACCAGGCCGCCATGCGCGGGGATTGGGACCTTGCGGTCACCTTCTACGAGCGGGCGGTGAAAGGCAGCCCGAACCGGGCCGACTACAAGATGGCCCTCGACCGGGCGCGCCTCTCGGCGGCCCAGCACCATTTCGAGCAGGCCCGCGGGTACGAGAAGCAGGATCAGCTCGACCTGGCGCTCCTCGAGTACCGGCGCGTGGTGGAGTTCCATCCCGGAAGCCAGGAGGCGCGGGCGAAGATCCAGAGCGTCGAGCAGGCGATCAGGAGCCGGATCGAGGCGGCCCGCCCGAAGCCCGCCGTGGAACTGATGCGGCAGAAGGCCCGCCAGGCGATGGACGAGCCCGCTCTGAACCCGGCGTCGCGCGAGCCCATCGAGATCCGCATGCCGAACCGGCAGATCCAGGAGGTGCTCGACTTCCTCGGCACCGCCTCCGGCATCAACATCGCCTACGACAAGGACTTCCCGAAGACAACCGTGGTGAGCGTCAACGTCGCGGGGGTGACGCTGGAGGAGGCGCTCGACCAGATCCTGACGGTCAACCAGGCGTACTACAAGGTCATCAACCCGCGGAGCATCATCATCATCGCGGACAGCCAGGCCAAGCGGACGGCGTACGACGAGCAGGCCGTGCAGACGTTCTATCTGTCCAGCGCCGAGGCGGCGGACATCGAGCAGTTGCTGACCAAGGTCGTCGCGGCCCAGCAGGCGGGCGTGCGCCCGACCTTCGCCGCGAACAAAGCGGCCAATTCCATCACCGTTCGGGCGACCGTGCCGATGCTGAAGATGATCGAGCGCGTGATCGCCATGAACGACAAGCCCCGAGCCGAGATTAGCATTGACGTGGAGCTGCTCGAGGTCAACCGATCCAACGCGCGCAAGCACGGGCTGGACCTGTCGTCCTGGACGCTGGGCCTGGCGTTTTCGCCCGAGTCGAGGCCGTCCGAGAAATCGGCCGCCTTCAACCTCAACACCGTGTCGACGGGGGTGAGCACCCTCGATTTCTACGCCACGGTGCCCTCGGCCACGGTGGCGTTCCTGGAGTCCGATTCGGCGACCAAGGTCATCGCCAAGCCGAACCTGCGGGGATCGGAGGGTGAGAAGCTCTCGCTGAAGCTGGGCGAGGAGCTGCCGGTTCCTTCCACGACCTTCTACAGCGCGTACGGCGGCACCGGGGCGGTGGCGACGAACCCGATGACGTCGTTCACCTACAAGAACGTCGGCGTGAACCTCGACATCGAGCCGCGGGTGACCTACGACGGCGAGATCATCATGAAGCTGACCCTCGAGGTCAGCTCTCAGAGCAGCGACCGCAACGTGGCGGGCCAGAACCTGCCCGCCTTCGCCACGCGCAAGGTGGAGACCGTGCTCCGCCTGCGCGACGGAGAGTCGAACCTGCTGGCGGGTCTGCTCCGAGAAGACGAACGCACGTCGCTCCGAGGCTTCCCGGGCGCGACGCGGGCGCCCATCCTGAAGCAGCTGTTTTCGGCCAACGACAATCAGGTGGCCCAAACCGACATCGTGATGCTGCTGACGCCGCACATCGTGCGGCCGCACGCGCTCACGGAGAGGGACTTCACGCCGCTGTTCGTCGGGACGCAGCAGAACCTGGGGCTCGCGGGCCCGCCGCCGCTCATCCAGCCGGCGGGCACGGCAGCCCAGGCCCAGGCCCAGCCCCCGGGGCAGATGGCGGCCGCGCCTGCACCTCCGTCGGGCGGACCGGCTCCATCGCCGGGGCCCCTGCAGGCGCAGCCGAGGACGGGCGCAGCCCAGCCGGCCCCGTCAGGCCAGCTGCCGCCGGCCGTTTCGACGCCGGGTATGGTGCCGGCCCCGCCGTCGGCCGGGCTCCCCCCGGTGCCGGCCGCCGCGCCGGTCCAGGCGGAGCCGGCGCCCGCCGCGGCCCCGGAGCCCGAGCCGGCGCCGCCCGAGCCGGCCGCGGCTGAGCCCGCTGCAGCGCAGCCCCCCGCGGACAACCTGCGCGTCGTGCTCACGCCCCCGGCAGTCCCGGCTACGGTGGCGGGCCAGGCCATCACCGTGCCGATCTCGCTGTTCGGGGCGTCGCGCGTCAGCACCGTGACGCTGTCGCTGCGTTTCGACCCGAAGGTTCTGCGCGTCAGGCTCGTACAGCAAGGTACCTTCCTGGCCGCCCAGGGCGGCCAGGTCACCGTCGCCCAGCAGACCGATGCCGACGCGGGACGCCTCGACGTGACACTCGCCAGGACCTCCGACACCACCGGCGTCTCGGGCGACGGGGTCCTCGCCATCGTGGTCTTCGACGCAGTGGGGGCCGGCACGTCGTCGCTCGGCCTCGGAGGCGTCATCACGGGGCCGGGCGGGCTGCCGATTCCCGCGCAGTTCGGGCAGGCGTCCGTCACGGTGCGGTAGGAGCTGGCGTGGCCGGGCGACCGAGGCGGCGCGACCAGGGGTTCTCCTTCGCTGAGCTCCTCGTGGTCACGACGATCATCCTCGTGCTGGCCGGCGCCGTGCTGCCGATGGTCCGCTTCACCGTGCAGCGCCAGCGTGAGATCGAGCTGCGGCGGGCGCTGCGCGAGGTGCGGACGGCGATCGACAAGTACAAGGACGCCGTCGACCAGGGCAAGATCGGAGGCACTGACAACCAGCTGGGCAGCGAGGGCTACCCGCCGGACCTCGAGACCCTCGTCGAGGGCGTGACGCAGGTGGGAGACGCCTCGGGGAAGAAGCTGAAGTTCCTCAGACGGATTCCCGTCGACCCGATGACGAATTCCACCGAGTGGGGCCTGCGGGCGTACCAGGACGAGCCGGACGCGACAAGCTGGGGCGGCAAGAACGTGTTCGACATCTACACGCGGAGCGAGGGCACCGCACTGGACGGCACGAAGTACCGTGACTGGGACTGACATCTGCACGGGCCGCAGGCGCCGCGACGGGCGGCGGGGGTTCACGCTGATCGAGCTGGTGGTGGTCGTGTCGCTCATCGTGATCCTGGCGGGCATCGGCATGGCTCAATACAGCAACGCCGTGAAGCGCGCGCAGGAGGCCGCCCTCAAGGAGGACCTCTTCAGGATGCGCGATGTGATCGATCAGTACTACGCCGACAAGCAGCGCTATCCCGACACGCTCGAGGCGCTGGTGACGGACGGCTACCTGCGGCAGCTTCCGAAGGACCCGTTCACCGGCTCGGCCGAGACGTGGGTGCCGGTGGAGACCGAGCCCGATCCTGCGAACCCGTCGGCGGAGATCGGCATTCAGGACGTGAAGAGCGGGTCGGACAAGACGGCCCTCGACGGCAGCAAGTACTCGGAGTGGTGACGGATCAGGGAGTCAGGGCGCCATGACAGCACGAATGGGACGGCGGGCCTCGCGCCCGGACGGGCGCGCATGGGGCTTCGCCGCGGTCCTTCTGGCGGCGCTGGCGGCGTCGTGCGACAAGATGCCGCTGGTGGCGCCGTCGGACACCACGATTACGCTGTACGCCAGCACCACGATCGTCGGCCTGAACGGCACGGTGGACATCACCGCCACGGTGATCGAGCCCGCCGGCACGCCGGTGCAGAACGGCACCGTCGTGACCTTCACGACGACGCTCGGCACGCTGTCGCCGGCCGAGGCGCGGACCTCCGGCGGCAAGGCCACCGTGCGCCTGACGGCAGGGTCGACGTCGGGAACGGCGGAGATTCACGCGTTCTCGGGCTCGTCGCGCGCCTCGGGGCTGTCCATCTCCATCGGCGCGGCCGCTGCCGGGAGCGTGATCCTGCTGGCCAACCCGTCCGCGCTGCCGGCGGCGGGCGGCACGGTGCTGCTGACGGCGGTCGTGAACGACAAGGCCGGGAACCGCCTCGCCGGCGTCCCGGTCGCCTTCTCGACCGACAACGGCGTGCTGTCGCAAACGGCGGTCATGAGCGACGGCAACGGCGAAGCCCGCACCAGCCTGACGACGACCGCGACCTCCTCGGTCAAGGCCTCTGTCGTCGGCGGATCCGGCGGAGAGATGTCCGCGTCGGTGAGCGTCAAGGTTCGCGTCGGGCCGACGGTGACGGTGTCGATCCCGTCGAGCAGCCTGGTCCCGGGCGTCCCCGCCGTGTTCAGCGTGAGCGTTACGGCGGGCGGCGCGGCCGTCCAGCGCGCGATCATCGACTTCGGTGACGGCGCCAGCCAGGCGGTGTCGAACGCGGGCCTGAGCTCGGTCACGCACACGTACCACTCGAGCGGGACCTATGTGGTGAAGGCCACGGCCACCGACGCCGCCGGGGAGACCGCCTCGGCGACTGCGTCGGTGAGCGTGCAGACCGTCGTCGTCACGGTGTCCCTGAGCGTGGGCGCGTCGGTGATCACTACCACCGCGCCAGCCGAGTTCACCGCCACGGCGACCACCACCCCGATCGGATCCGCCATCGAGCGCTTCGAATGGGACTTCGGCGACGGCTCCACGCGCGTCACATCGGGCGGCACGACGAGCCACCTGTACCAGTCCGGCGGCGGCAGGCGGTACACCGTGACGGTCCGCGCCGTCACCCTCGGCGGCGCGTCCGGCTCCGCCCAGCGGGAGATCGTCGTTCAGTAGCGGCGGGGGAGATGGGCCGTCCGGCGCGCGGAAGGGAAGCAGGATATGCGATGGTGGCGTTGCTCGTCGCCATCGCCGTGTCGGGCGTGCTGATCAGCGTCGCCATGCCGGTGTGGCGCACGGCGATCCAGCGCGAGCGCGAGGAGGAACTCGTCTTTCGCGGCCGGCAGTACGCCCGGGCAATCCAGCTCTACCAGCGCAAGTACGCCAACGCGTACCCGCCGACAATCGAGGTCCTCGTCGAGCAGCGCTTCCTGCGCAAGCAGTACAAGGACCCGGTCAACAAGAACGCGGACTTCGAGATCCTCTACCAGTCCACGCTCGCGCAGCGCATGGCGGCGCAGTCGGGGCGGCGAGGCGCGCCCGGCCCGACCCAGGGCCGGGCCGTCCAGGGCGGCGCCTCGGAAGGCGGCCTCGTGACGCAGGGCTCGGCCTTCGGCAGCCAGGTGGCCGGGCCGCAAGGCGGCGTCGTCGGCGTGGCGAGCAAGAGCACGGCGGCTTCGATTCGAGCGCTCGAGGGGCGCACGAAGTACAACGAATGGCAGTTCGTCTGGATCCAGCCGGCCGCAGCGGGCCGGGCCGGCCGGCGGGGCCAGCCCGTGCCAGGGCAGCGGGGCTTCCAGCGCGGCTCCCAGGGCGAAACCGAGGGGGCCTTCCAGGGCGGGTTCCAGGGAGGGCGGCAGGGCGGGCCCCAGCGAGGCAGGGGCGCAGGGCCCGGCGGCCCGATCATTCCCCGATAGCAGCCGCCACGGCGTCGTGAAAGGCGCGCCTCAGGGCCTGCATCGCGTCGCCAGGTCCCGCCTTCGGGTACACGCGGTTCGACAGCAGCACCGCATAGAAGTCGCGGGCCGGGTCGATCCAGAGCGACGTCCCGGTGAAGCCGGTGTGGCCGAACGCCGACGCCGACATCCTCGATCCGCACGACGACGACGGCCGCATGAGGTCCCACCCCAGGCTGCGAGAGCTGCCGGGCACGCCGGACGGCGCCAGGAACGCGCGCAGCGTCGCGGCGATGGCGATCTGCCGTTCCGCGCGCGCGTCGCCGGCAAGCGCCCGCAGGACCGATCGGGCGAACGCGCCGACGGCGCCGGCCGTGCCGAACAGCCCGGCGTGGCCGGCCACGCCGCCCATTGCCCACGCGTTGTCGTCGTCGACCTCGCCGACGAGCAGCCGGCCGCGAGAGTCGGCAACGCGGGTCGGGGCGACGGAGGGTGCCTGGAGCGCGGACGGGCGGTAGGTCAGGACGAAGTCCGCCGGCGCGTCGGGTGCCAGCGATGCCGCGACCTGCGCGAACTGCCGATCGAGCGGCGCGCCGGCCGTTCGCTCGAGCGCGGCGCCGAGCAGGATGAACCCGAGATCGCTGTACACGCTCCGGGATCGCGGTTCGTACTCGAGCGGCGTCCTCGCGGCCAGGGCCGCCACCTGCTCCGCCCCGCAGCCCCGCTGCCAGAGCGGCGCCCAGGCGGGGAGCCCGGAGGCATGCTCGAGCAGATCGCGCAGCGTGACCGGGTCCCGGCCGCCACCGCGCCACAAGGGGTTGTGCGCCGCGAGCGCATCGTCCAGCGCCAGCGCGCGAGCCTCCACGAGGCGCATGGCGAGTGTCGCCGTCGCGACGGGCTTGGTGAGCGACGCCAGGTCGTACACCGTGGACACCCGGGCGGGCGCCGCGTCGTCCTCGTACGTAAGCCGCCCGAAGGCGTCCTGCCAGGCCGCCGAGGCTGCAGAGCCGACGTCCACCGCGCAGCCGGGGAAGACCCCGCCCGAGATCCCGGCCTCCAGGATCTCCCGCGCGCGCTCGAACCCGCTCACGGTCTTCGGCCTTCGCCCTCGGGATACGCACGGCTCGCCGCGAGGCCTACTGCGAACGTCGCCGCCGATCCGACCAGCACGTACCACTGCCACGACGTCAGCTGCAGGAGCTTCACGGCCAGCATGATCGCCGTACCGGCCACGACGCCCGCGAACGCGGATCGCTGCCCGACCGACGGCGCGAAGGTGCCAAGCAGGAAGACGCCCAGGATGATCCCGTTCGTGAACGACGCGATGCCCAGCACCTCGTCCACGGCCCGCGTCGAGAACTGGATCGCGGCGACGGCCACGGCGATCTGGACGGCGCCCCAGAAGGCCGTCAGCGCCTTGGAGACCCTGAGGTAGTGCGCGTCCGACGCCTGGCGCCGCCACGGCATGTAGAAGTCCGCCACCGTCGTCGCGGCCGACGAGTTGAGCGACGAGGCCAGCGTGGACATCGCGGCGGCGAAGACGGCTGCGACGACGAGCCCGACGACGCCGCTCGGCAGATGGCTGACGATGAAATGGGGGAAGACGCGGTCGCTCTGGATCTGCCCGTTCAGGGTGAAGGCCGCCACCTCGGACGCGCCGGGCCCGCTGTAGAAGACGAACAGCATGACGCCGATGAGCAGGAACAGCGTGAACTGCGCGAAGACGACCGCGCCGCTGGTCAAGAGCGCCACGCGCGCCTGGTTCGGCGAGCTGCTGCAGAGGTACCGCTGCACCATCAGCTGGTCCGTGCCGTGGGTCGCCGTCGTCAGGAACGCTCCGCCCACCACGCCGGACCAGAACGTGTAGCTTCTCGCCACGTCCCAGGTGAAGTCGAACACCGTGAACTTGCCGGCAGCCCCGCCCGCGCGCACGACCTCGGCCCACCCCCCGGGGATGCGCTCGACGAGGATGATCGCAGCCATGCCGGCGCCCACGAGATAGACGACGAGCTGGACCACATCGGTCCAGATCACGGCGCTCATGCCGCCGAGGTACGTGTAGACGATGGTCGTGAGCCCCATCACGGCTACCGAGGCCAGTAGCACCGTGATCGTCGGCGGGAGGGCGGGGGCGACCGACCGGGCCAGGCCCTCGGTGCCGGGCATCGCGATGAGCAAGGCCGCGAGCACGAGGCCGGTCGCGAACAGGCGCACGCCGTCCGCCAGGCTGCGCGTCAGCAGAAACAGGCCCGCCGCCAGCCTCTTCACCGCCGTCCCGAACCGCGTGCCGAGAATCTGGTAGACGGTCAGCAGCTCGCCCCTGAAGTACGCCGGCACGAACACGACGCACACGATCACGCGGCCGATCATGTAGCCCATGACCAGCTGGAGGAAGGTCATGTTCCCGGTGAAGGCGACCCCGGGCACGCTGATGAACGTCACGGTGCTCGTCTCGGTCGCCACGATCGAGCCCATGATGGCCCACCACGGCACGCGGCGTCCGCCGACGAAGTAGTCCTTGACGTCCCGCTGGCTGCGGGCGAACCAGGCGCCGAAAGCCACGGTCCCCGCGAGGTAGACCAGAATGACGGCGAGATCCACAAGGTGCATGAGGCGCGAATCCTCCGGGAGCGGGCAGGTCGCGGCCGGCCCGGCGGCCCCGACTCAGTCCTTCGCGGCGTCCGCGCCGAGCAGGTCCCGCAGGCGCGGCGCGATGTCCTCGCCGACGGCCTCGCGCACGAACCCGCCGGCGCGCCGCAGGCGCGTCAGGGCTTTGGAGTAGGGCAGACCCGTCTTCTGCATGACGATGGCGACCTTCAGGTTCGCGTGGGCGCGCCGCAGCAGCCTGTCGGCGTCCTCCCGACCCACCCCGGTTGCAATCATCAGGATCCGCCGCGCGCGGTCCTTGAGCTTCTCCGACGTCGGCTGCACGTCCACCATCAGGTTGCCCCAGGTCTTGCCGACCCGGATCATCGAGGCAGTCGTCAGCATGTTCAGCACGAGCTTCGTGGCGCTGCCGGCCTTCAGCTGGGTGCACCCGGCGATGACCTCCGGCCCCACGCCCATGGCAATCGTCAGGTCCACGTAGGTCTGCAGCTCCGCAGCCGGATCGCAGGTCACGAAGATGATGCGCGCCCCGGCCTTCCGGGCCACCGAGAGGCCGCCGCGCACGTACGGGGTGATGCCGCTCGCCGACACGCCGACGAACGCGTCCCGCTTCGTCGGCCGCAGGCGCGACACCGAGCGCGCCCCTTCGTCGAACCGATCCTCGAGGCCTTCGCGGGCCACCGCCATCGCGGACTTGCCGCCGGCGATGACCGCCTGCACCAGGTCCGGCCTGGCGCCGAAGGTCGGCGGGATCTCCGCGGCCTCCAGGATGCCGAGCCGGCCGCTCGTGCCCGCACCCACGAACACGAGACGGCCCCCTTTGCGCAGGCACTGAGTGATAATGTCCACAGCAAGCGCGATGCGCTCGCGCTCGCGCGCCACCGCCGCCAGCATCCGGCGGTCCTCGCCCAGCATGACGTCGATGATTTCGGCCGACGAGAACTGGTCGATCGCGAGGCTGGCCGGGTTGATGGCTTCTGTGGGCAGCTGCTGCCACCTGGACTGGAGCGTCATGGCGTATCCCGGATTCGCGAAGGCGCGACGGCCGATACTAGCGCCCGGGGGTACCTCTGTCAAACCCGCCGGAGGGGGGGCAGGCGCACCTGCAGGGCCCGAGTCCGCTCGCCTGATTAGCGCCTACCTCGACTACCTGAGAGTGGACCGCCGCCTGGCGGCGAACTCCGTCGAGAGCTACGCGCGCGATCTCGCCAGGCTCGCGGCCCACGCTGCCGGCGCGGACACCGGTTTGGAACGCCTCACACGGCCCCAGCTCGAAGCCTTCGTGCGCGGCCTCCTGTCCGGCGGCCTCTCGCCGCGGTCCGCCGCCCGCGCCGTTGCCGCCGTCCGCGGGTTCTACCGCTACCTCGTCCGCGAAGGCTCCCTGCCCGCGAGCCCGGCCGAAGACCTGCAGGGCGCCCGGCCCTGGCCCGCGCTCCCCAAGTACCTCTCCTCGGACGAGGTCGACCGCCTGATCGACCGGCCCGACATCTCGACGCCGCTGGGGCTCCGCGACCGGGCCATGATCGAGGTGCTGTATGCGACCGGCTTGCGCGTGTCGGAGCTCGTCGGCCTGCGCGCGCGTGACGTGAGACTCTCGGGCGGCTACCTGACGTGCACGGGGAAAGGCGGCAGGCAGCGCCTCGTCCCCCTGGGAGACCGCGCCGTCTCGTGCCTGCGCCAGTACCAGGCCCGGGCCAGGCCGGAACTGGCTCGCCCTTCGTCCCCGCCGCGGCTGTTCCTAAACGCGAGGGGAGGGGCGCTGACACGAGTCGGGTTCTGGAAGCTGCTGAAGGGCTACGCCCGGCAGGCCGGCCTGATGGGCGAGGTCAGCCCGCACGTACTTCGGCACTCCTTCGCCACCCATCTGCTGGAGCACGGCGCCGATCTCCGGGCCATCCAGCTGATGCTCGGCCACGCCGACGTGTCCACCACCCAAATCTACACGCACGTCCACGAGGCGCGCATGCGCGCGGTGTATGACCGATTCCACCCGAGGCGGTAGGATCGAGCGGGGAGTCCAGCCTCGATGGCTCGTCGCATCGCATTCGCCGCCTCCGCCGTTGCCGCGGCCATCGCCGCCTGGGCCGCAGCCACGATGCCGCCCCGGGCGGTCCGCCTCGCCGGCGGGGAAGCCGCCGGCGGCCCTTTCGTCGTGCGCGGCGCCTATCACGTGCACTCACGCGCGTCGGACGGCACCGGCTCGGCGACGGACATCGCGGCCGCGGCCGCGCGCGCGGGCCTCCGGTTCGTGATCCTGACCGATCACGGCGACGGCTTCCGCCGCACAGCGCCCCCGCGCTACATCGGCCCGGTGCTGTGCGTCGAGGGCGTCGAGATCAGCACCACCGGCGGCCACTATGCGGCAATCGGCATGGCGCCCGCCCCGTACCCGCTCGGGGGCGAACCGCGCGATGTCGTCGAGGACGTCGCGCGCCTCGGCGGATTCGGCGTGGTGGCGCATCCGGACTCCCCGAAACCCGCGCTGCGGTGGGACGAGTGGGACGCGCCCGTCGACGCGATCGAGTGGCTCAACGCGGACTCCGAGTGGCGCGACGAAGCGCGCTGGAGGCTGCTGCCCGCGCTCTTGCACTACCCCTGGCGGCCTGCCGAAACGGTTGTCTCCCTGTTCGATCGCCCCGAGGGCACGATCCGGCGCTGGGACCGCCTCGCGCAGGCTCGCCCTGTCGTTGGGCTGGCGGGCGCTGACGCCCACGCGCGGTTGGGCTTCGGCGGCAAGACCGCCCCGTACGACGAGGCGTGCTACATCAAGGCGCCGTCGTACGAGGCGGCGTTCCGGGCGTTCTCTCTGGGAGTCGAGCTGCCCGCGCCGCTCTCCGGCGACGCCGAAGCGGACGCCGCGGCGGTGGTAGCGGCGATGCGCGCCGGACACGTGTACACGGCGATCGACGCCGTCGCTGGCCCCGCGTTCCTTGAACTCACCGCCGAGTCCGGCGGGCGCGTCGCGCGCCAGGGTGACCGGCTCGCGTTCGCGGGGGAGGTCACGATCCGCGCCCGGATCAACGGTCCGCCGGGCAGCTCGCTGTCGCTCGTCGGGAACGGCTCCCTCGTCACGTCGGCGCCGGGGCCGGGCTTGACGTGGCGAGGGAGCCGGCCCGGCGTCTACCGCGTCGAGGCCCACGTCCCGGGCAGCCCCGGCCGGCCCGCGCTGCCGTGGATCGTGAGCAATCCGATCTACGTGGGCGGGCCCCTGGGTCCGCCGAGCCGCCCGGAACGCCCGCCGGTGCGCGACCGGCTCGTGTGGCCCCCAGGGTCGTGGGACGTCGAGAAAGACCCGTCATCGACGGGCGCGCTCGCGTCGCCGGCAGGCGAGCTGCTCAGGCGAACATTCCGCTTCCGGCTCGGGGCCGGGCAGGCGAGCCCGTTCGTCGCGTTCGTCACCCGCGACGTCGGCCCGCTTCGCGACGCGGCGCAGCTCGCGTTCCGGGCCGCCGCCAGCCGGCCGCTGCGGATGTCCGTGCAGGTCCGCACCGTTGAGCGCGGCGTCGAGCGGCGCTGGCAGCGCTCGGTGTATCTCGACACCGACCCGCGCGACATCGTTGTGCCCCTCGAGAGCATGCGCACGGCAGGCGCCGGCGAGCGCCTCGCCTTCGACCCGCGCCGCATCGAGTCGCTGCTGCTGGTGTTCGACACCGTGAACGCCAGGGCCGGAGACGGGGGAGTCGCCTGGATCGAGGGCCTGCGCACCGAGCGGTGACCGGGCCGGCGGGCGATCCCTGCCGCGTCACGTGCGAACGGTCAGGAGCAAGTACCCGGCCGCCGCCGAGAAGAGCAGGTTGGGCGCCCACGCGCCCAGCGCCGGCGGCATGACGCCGCTGGCGCCGATCGCCCCGAACACGCTCGTGGCGAACCAGTAGCCGACGGCCAGCACGAGCCCGAGCCCGATGCCGTACATCGCCCCGCGACGTCCGGTCGTCACGCCGAAGGGCACGGCGATGAGGGTCATGATGATCGTGACCCACGGAAACGACACTTTCCGGTGGAGCTCCACCTCGTAGCGCGTGACGTCGATGCCGCTCGCGCGCAGCTCGACGATGTAGCGCGTCAGCTCCGCGTAGGTCATGCGCTCGGCGTCCGTGTCCTCGGTCATGAAGTACTGGGGAGGCTCGATCAGCAGGTCCGCATGGCCGGCGGGCCGGTACGCGCGCTCCTCGGACTGGCGGTCGAACTCGCGCACCCAGCCGTCCCGGCCTTCCCAGACCACCGCCTCTTCGAATCCCGTGGCGCGCCCTCTGAAGCCGACCGTGCGGTAGAACGCGCGGCTCTGGAGGCGCCACGCCTTCGGCGCAAACTTGAACACCGAGAACGCGCTGAGCTCCTGCTGCTGCGGGTTGAACGCGAGGTAGTTGTAGATCTCGCCCTTGCGGCCGACCACCCACTGGCGGTCCAGGATGGCGAAGGTGCGCGGCGACCCGCCGCGGATCACGTGCAGGAGCTGGTCTGCCCGCCGGTTGGTCGACGCCAGCACGTACTCCTGCATGGCGAACAGGACGCCGCTCGCCGCGACGGCCAGCAGGAACAGCGGCGCCGCCGCGCGGTAAATCGAGATGCCGCACGCCCGCATGACCACGAGCTCGCTCGTGCGAGTCAGAATCCCGACCGTCACCAAACCGGCGAGGAGGACCGCGATGGGGATGCACCAGTGGAGGAACTGCGGCGTTCTGAACCACAGGAACGCGGCCAGCGTGCCGGCCGACGCCGTTCCCTTGAACAGCTTGTCCGACAGATCGATGAAGTTCGACAGCTCGAAGAGGCCGAGCAGGGCGACGACGGCCAGCAGGAACACGCGCAGGTAGATCGCGCCCACGTAGCCGTCCAGGATGTTGACGCGCAGCTGCCACGACCGCGACCACCGGCCGCCGGCCGCGGCGGCCCTGCGCCACCACGGCGACGGCGCGGGCATCCGCCGGAGCGCCCGCCAGCACGGCGCCGCCCAACGGGCGTCTCGGCGCGTGCGCTGCAGCAGCAGCGCCGCCCCCAGCGCCCCGAGAACGAGGTTGGGGATCCAGGTAGCAAGCCACGCGGGCACCCAGGCCCCCTTGGCCGCCGACTGCGCGTTGCCCAGCAGCACGTAGTAGGCGTAGATGAGCATGACGCCCTGGACGAAGCTGGCGAACTTCGCGTCGCGCCGCGTCGTCAGGCCCAGCGCCGCGCCAAGCAGCGCGAACACCAGACACGCCGCCGGGATCGAGAACTTCTTCTGGATCTCCATCTCGGCGTTGTGGGTCGAGACCCTCTGCGCCTTGTACATGGCGACGAGGGCCTTGAGCTCGGCGATCGTCATCTCGCGGCTGCCCTTGGCCGGCCCGGACCGCGGAAAGACCGTTTCCGGATCGAGGTTCAGCACCAACTCCCGGTAACGCGCCACGCTGTAGTCCTGGGGCGCGCCGGCCTTGCTGGTGTGCTGGGTGCCGTCTTCGAGCACGAGCCGGACTGTCCGCGCCTTCGGGTTCAGCACCATCCGCCCGCGCTCCGCCAGGTACACGACCGGGTTTTCGGGAGAGGTCGTGTCCGCCAGGAAGACGTCCCGCCAGACACCGCCCGATGAGGGGACGTCGCGCACGAACAGGACCCGGCTCGGGAAATGGTCGAAGAACACGCGGGGCTTCACCTCGCTCTCGACAAGCTGTGCCACGACGCTGTAGCGGATCTCCCGGGCGGTCTGGTTGGCGTCGGGGACCCACCAGATGTAGACGTAGAGCGTCGCCAGGGTCGCGATGACGCCCAGCAGGAGCACCGGTCGGAGGGCCCGCCCGATTCCCACGCCGCAGGCTTGCAGGGCGACCCATTCGCGGTCGCCTGACATGCGGCCCAGGCCCACGAGGAGTCCCACGAGGAGGGCCATCGGAATCGTGACCGCGAGCGCCTGCGGCACCAGCGTCCACATCAGGGAGAGGACGACGAGGAAGGGAACTCCCTTGGAGATGAGCGTCTCGGCCATGTCCATGAGGAACGGCATGACGAGCATGAAGGTGAAGATCAGGAGCGCCATCAGAAGCGGCGGGATGACGCAGCGGATGACGTAGCGGTCGAGGACTCCGAGCATGGGCGAAGTGGCCCCACGATACCACACGGCGGGCGCGGACTGGCGGGCGGCTCGCAGGGCGTTCCGTGCAGTGTTCCGGCACCCGGGACGAAGCGGTCTGCCGAGCCTAGGGTGAGGCGGGGAGGCGGTATCTGCAGGAGGGGGCCGCTCACAGGTTGTCAACAGGGGCAGCCGCCGCGTGATTCCATCGACGTCTGATAATATATGTTATGTTAACTAATACCTGGTTCTCTCATCCTTCGCCTCAGCTTCCAGCCCGCTCCAGACCGCCCCCGCTCGGAACTCGTGCGCGGTCCCGCTCGAGGCGGCTGGCGCTCCGGCCGTCATGTGAGTGTGTCGTTCGATGCTGCAAGCCTGCCGGCTACGCCGTTTGGCGATGCGATCGACGTGCTGACTGCAGGCGCCGGCCTCCCGCCCTCCGCTTCAGGAATTCGCCCGCAGGTCCGCCAGGATGGATTCGAGAGCGCCGATGATCTCCTCGCGCGCCACCTGGCTCTTGTTGAAACTCAGGTGCAGCCGAAAGGCCTTGCTCGGCGGCCTGAAATTGAAAACGAACGCCCTGGGGCGCCCTCGCTTCGGCTTGGCGGTCTCTCTCCGCAGCTTCTCGCGCGTGGCATCGCCCTCACGGGCCATCTTCTCGACCATCGCGATCATTTTCGCGGTGCTTCCAAGTCTAACTATCTGTAAAAGCAATGACTTAGACGAAATGTCGGCCAGCCGACACAGCTGTTTGACCTCTTCGGGCATCTTGTGGAGGGCGATGGACTCGGAAACGGCGGTCCTGGACTTCCCCAGGCGCCTGGCCAGGTCGTCGTGAGTGAGTCCGCTACGTGCGGCGAGGCTATGCAGCGCGTCGGCTTCCTCGAAGGGCGTGAGGTCTTTGCGCTGGAGGTTCTCCACGAGCGCCAGTTCGATGACCTCGGCGTCGTCGACGTCGCGGACCACGACGGGGAGTTCCTTCAGGCCGATCTGGACGGCGGCCTGGTAGCGCCGTTCTCCGGCGATGATTTGATACCGGCCGTTCCTGATGCGCACGACGACGGGCTCGATGACCCCTTTCTCCGCAATGGAGGCCATCAATTCCGACAGGTCTCCCATGGTCTGCCGAGGCTGGTCGGGGTTCGGGTCGATCAGGTCGATGGATAGCAGCCGCCCAATCGGCGCCCCGGCGGGCGCGGACAGTGAGGCGACGTAGTGCTCGTCATGACGCATCCGGACAGTCGCCGGAAGTCCAGCGCGCTTAGGCACGGTCGATGACCTCCTCGCAGAGCCGATAGTACTCGGCCGCCCCGGATGAGTCCGGCGCGAACGTGAAGATCGACTCCTTGTAGGCCGGACTCTCCTCGAGGCGCACGCTCTTGCTAATCACGGTCGTGAAGACGAGCTCCCCGAAGACGGTCCGGATCTGGTTGCGGATGTCCCGCCCGATGGCGGTTCGCCGGTCGTGCATGGTGATGAGCACGCCCAGCAGGCGCAGGTCGGGGTTGGCTCGCGCCCGGACCTTTTCCACGGTTTCCAGCAGATCGTCTGTCCCCTCCAGGGCGAAGTAGGACGACTGGATGGGGACCAGCAGGTGCGTCGACGCTACCAGGGCATTCGCGGTCAGCAGGCCCAGCGTCGGCGGACAGTCGATGACGATGAACTCGTAGTCCGCCTTGACGGGATCGAGCCGATCCTTGAGGCGGAAATGGGCGTCCATCTCCCCCACCAGCTTCGACTCGAGCTTCGCCAGCGCGATGCGCGCCGGCGCCACGAACAGGTTCTCGACGTTCGTCGCGACCACGACGTCCGGAAGGGACACCTGCCCCTCGAACATCACGTCGTACAAGCTCCGGGTGAGGCTGCGGATGTCAAGGTACGACATGGAGCTGTTGCTCTGCGGATCCATGTCGACGAGCAGCGTGCGCCGGCCTCGCATCGCCAGGGCAGCGGCCAGGTTGATGGCAGTGGTGGTCTTCCCGACCCCACCTTTTTGATTGGCGATTGAAACGATCATGGAACGCGGCCGGAAGGCGTTGCCGCTCATTCTAGGCGCCGCCGCATCGGGGTGTCAAGGAACGCGACAGGCGCCGAACCAACGGTCACATCTTGTACTTGCCGAGTTCCTCGGGATCCAGGCTCTCAAGCCAGCGCTGGAGCCGCTCCGGCTGGCCAGCATCCGGGGCCAGGTCCACGGTCTTCGCGCCGTCAATCACGTGATCCTCGGCCAGAATCGGCGCCTGCGTCCGCAAGGCCAGCGCGATGGCGTCGCTCGGGCGCGCATCAACCGCCACGGCGCGGCCCGCCACCAGAAGATGAATGACGGCGTAGAACGTCGTGTCCTTGAGGTCGCTCACCACCACCTTCTCCACCGTGCCATCGAGGTCGCGGATGACGTTGCGCAGGAGATCGTGCGTCATCGGCCTCGGCGTCGCGATGTTCTCGATCTGGAGCGCAATCGCGTTGGCTTCGAAGATCCCGACCCAGATCGGCAGTACGCGGTCGCCGTCCTTGTCGCGCAAGATGACGATGGGCATGTTCGTCACCGGATCGACCATGAGGCCCTTGATCACCATCTCGCGTTGCATTCCGCTCCCCCCACGAATTCGCCGCCCCGGAACGGCGGCGCCGCGACTACGGCATCGATCGGCCCGCGCCTACAAGGTAGGCGTCCGGCTCTCCGCTGTCAAGGCCTCGACGCGTCCCCACAGGCTGTGCGGGCCCGCCCGCTCAATCGTCACGGGTACGATTGCGCCGACCCAGGCAGGATCGCCCGGGAAGTTCACGACGGTGTTGCCGCTCGTCCTGCCGGTCATCTCGGTGACCCGCCGCCGACTCGTCCCCTCCACCAGCACCTCCACCGTCGTTCCCACGGCGGCGCCAAGCAGCATCGACTGAATGGCCCCCTGGCGCGCCTGCAGCGTCGCGAGCCGCCTCGCCTTCTCCGCGTCGGGCACGTCGTCGCGGAGGCCCGCCGCAGCGAGCGTGCCCGGCCGCTCGGAATACTTGAAGGAGAAGATCGAATGGTAGCCAACTGCCTCGACCAGTGAGAGCGTGTCCTGGAAGTCCGCCTCGGCCTCGCCAGGAAAGCCGACGATGACGTCCGTGGAGAGATGAAGCCCCGGAACCCGAGCACGCAGTTCGGCCACCAGCGCCAGGTAGTCCTCCCGCGTATGGCGCCGCCGCATCGCGGCCAGCACGCGGTTCGAACCCGACTGCACGGGCAGGTGGAGGTGCCGGCAGACACGCGGCAGCGCCGACATCGCTTCGATGAGCCGCTCGCTGACATGGCGCGGGTGGGGGCTGGCAAACCGGATGCGGCGCAGGCCCGGCAGGCGGTCCACTCGCGCCAGCAGCTCCGCGAAATCGCAGGCCGGGTCGTCCGGCGCCCGGTAACGGTTGACGATCTGGCCCAGCAGGTGGATCTCGGTCCGCCCGCTCTGCAGGGCGTCCGCGGCTTCGGCGAGGATCTCGCCAACCGGGCGCATCCGTTCCCCCCCTCGCGTGCGGGGAACGACGCAGAACGCGCAGGCTTCATTGCAGCCTTCGATGACCGTGACGTACGCTTTGACCGGGTCCGACCGCCGGACAAGTCGCGGGGGGAACGGGCTCACTTCCCCGCGGCTCACGTCCGCCTGACGTCTGCCGCTTCGTCGCGCCTCCTCGGCCAGCAGCGGCAGCCGCCGGGCGGCCCGTGTGCCGACCACGATGTCAACGCCACGGGTGCGCGCGAAGATTCCCGCGCCGGCCTGCTGCGCGAGACACCCGGCAACGGCCACCAGCGTCGGTCCCATCCCCGGCGCTCGGAGCTCCCCGATGCGGCTGAACACTTTCTCCTCGGCTTTCTCCCTCACCGCGCAGGTGTTCAGCACGACCAAGTCCGCGCCCTCCGGGCCCTCCGCCCGCTCGTAGCCGTCAGCCTCGAGCAGCGCGGCGAGCCGCTCCGAGTCGTGGACGTTCATCTGGCAGCCGAACGTTTCGATGTGGTAACGCCTGGGCATCTCCGACTACTTTCGCCTTTCGCCTTTCGCGGCGTCTTCGCCTTCGCCCCGCCGTACCAGGAGCATCTCGCGGGCACTGGCCCGGCTTCCCTCGGTAACGACCAGGCCAGCCATCATCCTCGCCAGTTCGTCCACCCGCGCTCGCTCGGTCAGCGCTTCGATCGTCGTCTGCGTCCGTCCGCGCCGTTCGGACTTCGTCACGCGGTAGTGCCAATCGCCGCAGGCGGCGATCTGCGGCAGGTGCGTGATGCACAGCACCTGGAACGTCTTGCCCAGATCGCGCAACCGGCGCCCCACCACATCGGCTACCCGGCCGCCGATGCCGGCGTCCACCTCGTCGAACACCAGCGTCTTTCCCGGCGAATCCGTCGTGGCGATCGTCTTGAGCGCCAGCATGACCCTGGAAAGCTCTCCGCCCGAGACAACGCGCGCGAGCGGCCGCAGCTCCTCGCCCGGATTCGGAGACACGAAGAACTGCCCGGCGTCGAAGCCGCGGGGAGACCAGCGGGACTCCGAAGCCCCCCCGTCCTCGAAGCGCACTTCGAAGCGGGTCCGCTCCATCGCGAGCCCCGATAGCTCTCCTACGAGGGCCCGGGAGAACTTTGGCGCGTTCCGGCGCCGAACCGAGGACAGGCGCTCGGCGGCTGAGAGGTAGCGCTTCCCCGCCTGCGCCACGAGGGCCTGCAGTTCCGCCAGGCGCTCGGCAGATGACCCGAGGGCGGCCAGTTCGTCCGCACAACGCCGCCGCCGTCCGAGCACGTCTCCGAGCGTCGGGCCGTACTTCCGCTTGAGCCGCTCGAGCGATGCCAGGCGCGCCTCGACGTCCTGAAGCCGCTCGGGCGCGGATTCGACGCGCGAGCCGTACTCGCGCAGGAACGAGGCCAGATCCGTCAGCTGGGCGTCGACGCCCTCTCTCGCCTCGAGGTAGGGCGCGAAGCGCGCGTCAATCGCGCGCAGGTCCTCAATCCGCTTCCACACGGACGCAAGGGTTCCGATCGCGGATGCGTCGCGCTCGTAAAGCGCCCCGTAGGCCTCTTCGCACAAGAGGCGCACCTTCTCGGCGTTGGCCAGCACCCTGCGCTCGGCGGCCAGCTCCTCGTCCTCCCCTTCCAGCGGAGCGGTGCGGTCGATCTCTCCGAGCTGGAACCGCAGGAATTCCTCGCGCGATTCCCGGTCGCGTTCCCGCGCGCCGACGCTGTCGCGCTCGGAGACGAGCGCGGCCCATTCGGCGTACGCCGCCGACACCGCCTCTCGTTCAGCAGCCAGGCCGGCGTACTGATCGAGCAGGTCGAGGTGCGTGTCCGGATCCAGGAGCGCTTGGTGCTCATGCTGCCCGTGCAAGTCGACGAGGCTTGCACCGAGCTCCTTCGCCCGGACCGCCGGCACGAGCTGCCCATCGATGAAACTGCGGCTGCGCCCCTGCGCGGTAATCTCGCGGCGGACTATCGTCTCACGGCCATCCGCTTCAAAGACGGCCTGAATATTCGCTGTTTCTTCGCCCGTTCTCACCAGGTCCGACGACGCCCGGTCCCCGAGCAGCAACCCGACCGCCCCGATGACAATTGACTTCCCGGCCCCGGTCTCCCCGGTGATGACGTTCAGTCCGGGCTGGAAGCTGATCTCCAGGGATTCGATGACGGAGAGGTTGCGGATGTGCAGATAGCGCAACATGGCCTTGCCGGGCTCCCGAGTGTCACGACCTCTCGACGCGGAACTCCCATGATATCACGGGTTTGACAGGATATGCGGCGCATGGTACTCTTGACTGAATTGCCTCATGCCGGGGCCGGGGCAAGTAGCGTGCCTGTCGATTCGGCTCCGGCAGTTCTGAAGGGACGTCGCGTGGCTGCCAACGTCTTCCAGGGCGGGGGCGTCGTGGACCTGGTTCTGCGGTCCGGCCCTGTCGCCAAGCTGGTCCTCGTCATTCTCCTGGCCTTCTCAGTGGTCTCGTGGGGGGTCATTC